>WBZY01000051.1_pt1 | contig 145175 bp, 140 predicted proteins | sample 5204191 | NCBI WGS metagenome assembly WBZY01 (sample SAMN12344363, study PRJNA552823) | activated sludge metagenome | biome: Activated sludge suspended growth; feature: Anammox Sidestream; material: Wastewater; isolation source: activated sludge from anammox sidestream of wastewater treatment... | reverse complement strand
CGGCAGCGATTCGCTGCAGGAACGCAAACTTATCACCATTGCCCGAGGTGATACCATGACTGCCGACGACAGCAGACGACAGCAGACGGCGCCACGTTGGCAGGAAAAAACAGCATGAGCCAGGATCTCGATCGGCTGCTCGACGTACTCGACGTCGAACAGCTGGACACCCTTCTTTTCCGCGGCTTCACTCCCGAGAGCCGCAACCCGCGCGTCTACGGCGGACAGGTGCTCGCGCAGGCGTTCAACGCGGCCGATCGCAGCGTCGCGCCGGGAAGGCGTGCTCATTCGCAGCACGCGTACTTCCTGCGCCCGGGCGACCCGTCGCGCCCGATCATCTACGAGGTGGACCCGATCCGCGACGGACGGCGCTTCGCCACGCGGCTGGTGGTCGCGCGCCAGGGCGGCAAGGCGATTTTCAACACCTCGATCTCGTACCAGGTGCCCGAGCGCGGGCTCGAGCACCAGGACACGCTGCGCGAGGTGCCGCCGCCGGAGGACGTCGAGCGCCATTACGACTATTACGTGCGCATGAGCCGCGAGGATCCCGAGCACTATCATGTGCCGGGCTGGAACCCGATCGACTACCGTCCGCTGATCCCGGTCGACCGGCGCACGATGGACAGGCACCCGCCACGTTCGGGCGTGTGGATGCGCACCAACGGTCGCCTCGGGGACGATCCGTCGGTGCACGCGCAGATGCTGGCGTACATGTCCGACAGCTTCCTGATGTCCACCTCGCTGCTGCCGCACGCGCTGCGCTTCGACCACCCGAGCATCGAGACCGCGAGCATCGACCACGCGCTGTGGTTCTACGGCGATTTCCGGGCCGACGACTGGATCTTCTACGACCTCTCCAGCCCGCGCAGCGGCGGCGGGCGCGGTTTCAGCCTGGGCGCGATGTACACGCGCGATGGCCGGCTGGTCGCCACCGCCGCGCAGGAAGGGCTGATGCACCTGCGCGCGGAGCCCGGCTGAAAGGCTGCGCCGGGGTGCGCGGCTGCGCTATCCTGCGCCGGTACCCGCCCACCAGGAGAACGCGAGCATGAACGGAGCCGAGGCGCTGGTGCGCACCCTGCTCGAGACCGGTGTGGAAGTCTGCTTCGCGAATCCCGGCACCTCGGAGATGCATTTCGTCGCGGCGCTGGACCGCGTGCCCGGCATGCGCTGCGTGCTCGGGCTGTTCGAGGGCGTGGTGACCGGCGCTGCCGACGGCTACGCGCGCATCGCCGGCAAGCCGGCCGCCACGCTGCTCCACCTGGGACCCGGGCTGGGCAACGGGCTGGCGAACCTGCACAACGCGCGCCGCGCCGAGGTGCCGATCGTGAACGTGGTCGGCGACCACGCGACCTACCACCTGCAGTACGACACGCCGCTCACCTCCGATATCGCCGGCATCGCAGCGACGGTGTCGCACTGGGTGCATTCCTCGCCCGCCAGCGACGAGCTGCCGCACGACGTCGCCAATGCGGTAGCCGCGGCGAGCGAGGCGCCCGGTCGCGTCGCGACGCTGATCCTGCCCGCCGACGTCTCGTGGGGCGAGTGCGCGAGCGGTCCGGCCGCGGCGCAACCGCTCGCACGGCCGCGCCGCGCGCACGACGACGCGATCGAGGCCTGCGCCGAGGCGCTGCGCTCGGGCGAGCCGGCGATGATCCTGCTCGGCGGCCACATCCGTGATGCCGAGTTCGAACTCGGTGCGCGCATCGCGGCGACCGCCGGCGCGCGCCTCGCGGTCGAGACCTTCGCGACACGGCTGCCGTGGGGCGCCGGCACACCGCAGTGCGAGCGCGTCACCTACCTGGCCGAGATGGCGATCGAGCAACTGAAGACGGTGCGCAAGCTGATCCTGGTCGCGGCGCGCGAGCCGGCGTCGTTCTTCGCCTACCCCGGCGTGCCGGGGCGGATCGCGCACGAGGAATGCGAGGTGCTGGTGCTCGCGGAGCCGCACCAGGACCGCGTCGACGCACTCGAACGGCTGGCCGATGCGCTGCGCATGGACCCGGTGGAGCCGCCGCGATCCGGGCTCGAGCTGCCGGTTTTGCCCGCCTCCGGGGCGCTCGGAACCGCGGTGGTCGGCGACGTGATCGCCGCGCTGCTGCCCGAGCACACGATCGTGGTCGACGAGGGCGTGACCTGCGGCATGGAGGTGTTCCCGCGCACCCGCAGCGCGCGGGCGCACCAGTGGATCTCGCAGACCGGCGGTGCCATTGGCTGGGGCCTGCCGGCAGCGATCGGCGCGGCGATCGCGGCGCCCGACCGCAAGGTGCTGTGCCTGGAGGGCGACGGCAGCGCGATGTACACCATCCAGGCGCTGTGGACGATGGCGCGCGAGCAACTCGACGTCACGGTGGTGCTGTTCGCGAACCGCGACTACGCGATCCTGCAGCTCGAGTACCTGCGCGTGGGCGCCGCCGGGATGGGTGCCAACGCGCGCTCGATGATGCACATCGGTACACCGGACATCGATTTCGTCGCACTGGCGCGCTCGATGGGGGTCACCGCCACGCGCGCCGACGACGCCGCGGGCTTCGCCAGCCAGTTCGCCGAGGCGATGGCGGCGCGCGGGCCGCGCCTGATCGAGGTGCTGATGCCTGCGTTCAACCTCGGCTGAAGGAGCCGCCACGATGAGCGATCTGGTCGACGAGCTGCGTGCGGCGCTGGGCGAGGGCTGCGTGTTCACCGGCGAGGTGGTGCGTGACCGCAACGGTCCCGGCATGCCGCCGTGCCCGGCGGCCGCGCTGCTGAAGCCGGATTCGACCGCGGCAGTGGCCCGGGCGCTGGCGCTCTGCAACGCGGCGGGCCGGGCGGTGGTGACCGAGGGCGGGCGCACCGGGCTGGTCGGCGGCACACGCACCGCCGACGGCGACATCCTGTTGTCGCTGGAACGCATGCAACGCATCGAGCGCATCGACCCGCGGGCGCGCACGATGACCGTGCAGGCCGGCGCGACGCTGCAGACGGTGCAGGAGGCGGCCGAGGCCGCAGGACTGCTGATGGCGCTCGACCTCGGAGCGCGCGGCTCGGCGACGATCGGCGGCAACATCGCGACCAACGCCGGCGGCAACCAGGTGATCCGCTACGGCATGATGCGCGAACAGGTGCTGGGACTCGAGGTCGTGCTGGCCGACGGCACGGTGCTGTCGACGCTGAACGGCGTGCTGAAGAACAACACCGGCTACGACCTGAAGCAGCTGTTCATCGGCAGCGAAGGAACGCTCGGCGTGGTCACGCGCGCGGTGCTGCGGCTGCGGCCGCTGATGCCCGCGCGCAACACCGCGCTGGTCGCCTCGCGCTCGCTGACGCAGGTGATCGCGCTGCTGTCGTTCATCGAACGCGAGCTCGGCGGGCGCATGAACGCCTTCGAGGTGATGTGGAACAGTTTCTACCGGATCGCCTGCCGGGGACCGCACCTCGGCGCACCGCCGATCGCCGACGTGCATCCGTTCTACGTGCTGATCGAATCGACCGGCAGCGAGCCCGCGGCCGAGGCCGAGCAGTTCCTCGCGGCGCTCGGCCGCGCCAGCGAGCAGGGACTGGTCGACGAGGCGGTACTCGCGCAGAACGAGCGCGAGCGCGCGGCGTTCTGGGCGATCCGCGACAACATCGCCGGACTGATCGAACTGCTGCCGGTCGCGATCTTCGACATCAGCGTGCCGGTGACCGCGATGGAAGCCTACCTCGAACACACCGGCGAGCGGCTGCGCGCGCTGCTCGGGGAGCTACGGTGGGTGGTCTTCGGCCACCTCGGCGACAGCAACCTGCATGTGGCGGTCCGCATCGGCCGCGAGGAGCCGGCGCTGCGTCACCAGGTCGAGGACATCGTCTACGGCGAACTTGCCGCGGTCGGCGGTTCGGTGTCGGCCGAGCACGGTATCGGGCTCGACAAGCGGGACTTCCTGCACTACTCGCGCTCGGAACCGGAAATCGCGCTGATGCGCACGCTGAAGTGCGCGCTGGACCCGCGCAACATCCTGAATCCCGGGAAGATTTTCAGTTCCTGACGAATTCGTCGGCGGGTTCGGCGGCACCCGTTGCCGGGGTTTCGACGGCCACGGTCTGGCGTCGCGTCCCGCGGCGACGTTCGCCGCCACCGGCGGGCGGCGGCGTCACGGGGGTCTTGCGTTCATCGAGAGCCCGCTCGATCCGCTCGACCATCTCGCGCGTGAGTCTGACCTTTCGCATCGTCGCCCTTCGTTTGTCGGGGCGCGCGGTGCCGGCCTGCGGGGCCGGCAGCGTGCGATCCGAGCTTCGATGACGGTTCGGTGACCGCCGGGTTACGGCTGAAGGATAGACGGCGAACGGGGATTTATCGAATCGGCGGCCAGACGGATCAGGACGCGCCAGCGGTGCGCCGCGCCGCGCGTTCCTGCTCCACGATGAAATCCACGACCTTCAGCATCTCGGCCGTCGATCCCGCGGTGCGGCCCGAGACGCGGAACTTGCCCGCGACGACCAGTTCCGGGGTGCCGGTGATGCCGTAGCCGCGCGCGCGCGCATCGGCCTGCTTGACCGCGCTCTCGACCCCGAAGGCCGTGAACGCCTTGCGGAACTGGTCTTCCTGCACGCCGTGCTCGGCGAAGAACTGCGCGAGCGCGTCGATGTCGTCGAGCTTGCGGCGCGCGCCGCCCTCGCCGTTCAGTGCCGCGAACAGCGGTCCGTGCACACGCTCGAGCACGCCGAGCGCCTGCGCGGCGAAGAAAGCCTGCGCGTGCACCGCCATTGTCTGGTTCCACATGGCCGGCGAACGCCGGAAATCGACGTCCGCGGGGAGGGTCTTCTTCCAACTGCCGATCAGCGGCTCGAGATGGAAGCAATGGATGCAGCCATACCAGAACACCTCGACGACCTCGATCTTCTGCGGATCGGCGGTGGGCATCGCCTGCGGCAGGCGCACGTAGTGCTGGCCCTCGAGGTAGCGGGGAGCGGGAGTATCGGCCGCGAAGGCCACGGGAAGGCACACCAGCAGTGCGAAAACGGCAAACCAACGCTTCATGCGTCCTGTCTCCTTCAAGGTGGCGGGAATGGGGCCCGGCCCGACATGGGACACTGCACGAGCGGATTCGTTTCGGAAACCCGGAGCCCGGCGCCGTCAAACGGGATTTTTACCCGTCCGCGGCGCCGTGTCCCGGTATCAGTGCAGACCCGATGCGTAGCTGGAAACCGCCTCGAGTTCCTTGTCGCTGAGGCGGGCGGCAACGTCACGCATGATGCGCGTGTCACCGTCGTTGGTGCGCTCGTCGTTGCGGAACGCGCGCAGCGCCGTGGCGATGTAGTCCGCGTGCTGCCCGCTGAGCGCCGGGTACTTCGCCGGGCCGTTGCCGGCACCGGTCGGCGAATGGCAGGCGGCGCAGGCGGCGATGCCCTTCTCGCGCACCCCGGCACGCCAGACGCGCTCGCCGAGCTCGACCAGCGCTTCCTTCGTCGCACCCCGCGTCGGCGTCTGCGACGCGAAGTACGCCGCGATGTCCGCCAGATCCTGATCGCTCATCGCATCGAGCTGACCGGCCATCGTCGGCACCGGCCGCGCACCGCTCTTGATGTCCTGCATCTGCTTCAGCAGATAACCGGCATGCTGACCGGCGAGCTTCGGAAAGCTCGGCACCAGACTGTTGCCGTCGGCGCCGTGACAGGCGCCGCAGGCGACGGTCTTGCCCTGGCCCGCCTCCGCATCGCCCGCGGCGAACACATTGCCCGCCAGCGCGCACGCGGCAACCACCATTGCGATTCTCTTGATCACGATCTCGGATCCTTTGCTGTCGTCGGGGGCGCGACCAGGGCGTCTCAGGACGCCGGCTTGACCATGAACTCGATCAGCGCCTTGAACTCGCCGTCGGTGCAGTCGTTGCACATGCCCTTCGGCGGCATCGCGTTCAGACCGGTCTTCGCGCTCTGCACCAGGCCGTCGATGCCCTTGGCGTCCACGCGGGGCTGCCATGCGGCCGCGTCACCCGTCTTCGGCGCACCGGCCACGGCCTGTGCGTGGCACATCGTGCACGACTTCGGGTACAGCTCTTCGACGCTGCGGTCCGCGTAAGCAAACGAAGATGCCAGGACCAGAGCAGCCACCGCGAATTTCTTCATCATCGACTCCTGCGCTACAGGTTTGAGGGTTGCCGTCGTTCCGGTCCGGAGGCTCGAAAGGGCCGTGCTAGACTGCCCGGAACCGGAGGCGCGCGCAGTATAGCAAAGCGGGTTTCCAACATGAAACGTGAGGAATAGGCTTTTGTCGGCCCCTGCGGATGCCCCCGATTACCGGCGCGCCAGCTTCGTCCTGAGCGTCGCGCGACTCGCCCAATGCCCCCCCGACGAGGGCATCGAAGTGGCGTTCGCCGGCCGCTCGAACGCGGGCAAGTCGAGCGCGATCAACACGATCTGCGGCCAGGGCAAGCTGGCACGCACCAGCAAGACGCCGGGCCGCACGCAGCAGATCAATTTCTTCGCGCTCGACGACCGGCGCCGGCTGGTCGACCTGCCCGGCTACGGTTTCGCGCGGATTCCCGAGGAACTGCGCCGCGCCTGGGGGCGGCTCGTGGAGAGCTACCTGCGCGAGCGGCGCTCGCTGGCCGGCATCGTGCTCCTGATGGACGTGCGTCATCCGCTGAAGGACCAGGACCGCGACCTGGTCAACTGGGCGGCCACGCTGTCGATCCCACTGCACGTGCTGCTGACCAAGTCCGACAAGCTCGCGCGCGGCACCGCGAAATCCGCGCTGCTCGCCGTGCGCCGCGAGCTGGCCACGGTGCCGGCAACCACGGTGCAACTGTTCTCGGCGCTCGACGGCACCGGCCTCGACGAGGCGCGCGCGCACCTCGACGGCTGGTTCACCGCGGCGCCCGCGTAGCTTCGGCCTGTGGCCGAACATGGCTGGCACAAATGTCCGGGCACGGCCCGGACCGCCAGCACGTCGGGGTACGGCGCGGACCGAACAGGGGGTCGCCACAATCCATGAGGCGTGCGGCGGCGGTTCTTCGCCGCCGCACGCTGGCACCGTGGCACTCAGTGCGCCTCGTCCCAGTTGCTGCCGCTGCCCACGTCGACGACCAGTTCCACCGCGAGCGCGGCGGCAGCCGACATGCGCTGGCGCACCTGCTCGCCGAGCTCGTCCACCGCATCCTCGCGCACCTCGAACACCAGTTCGTCGTGCACCTGCAGCACCATGCGCGCCGGGAAGGCGCTCGCGATCAGCCAGCCGTCGATGGTGATCATCGCGCGCTTGATGATGTCGGCCGCACTGCCCTGCATCGGCGCGTTGATCGCGGTGCGCTCGGCCGCCTGGCGGGTGGCGGCATTGCGGGAACGGATCTCGGGCAGGTACAGCCGACGGCCGAACAGCGTCTCGACGTAGCCGTCGGCCGCCGCGCGCCGGCGCGTGCTCTCCATGTAGTCCTGCACGCCGGGATAGCGCGCGAAGTAGCGGTCGATCCAGGCCTGCGCCTCCCCGCGCCCCACCCCGAGCTGCCTGGCCAGTCCGAACGCCGACATGCCGTAGATCAGGCCGAAGTTGATTGCCTTGGCGCTGCGGCGCTGCTCGTCGCCGACCTCGGCGAGCGTCACGCCGAAGACCTCGGCCGCGGTTGCGCGGTGCACGTCGTGGCCGCGCTCGAACGCATCGATCAGGCCACGGTCACCCGAGAGGTGCGCCATGATGCGCAGCTCGATCTGCGAGTAATCGGCCGCGAGCAGGCGATAGCCGGGCGGTGCGACGAACGCCTGGCGGATGCGCCGGCCCTCGGCGGTACGCACCGGGATGTTCTGCAGGTTCGGATCGGTGGACGACAGCCGGCCGGTCGCCGTGACGGCCTGTTGGTACGAGGTGTGAACGCGTCCGGTGACCGCCGACACCTGGTGCGGCAGGCGGTCGGTGTAGGTGGACTTCAGCTTCGCGAGCGAGCGGTACTCGAGCAGCACGCGCGGCAGCTCGAAGCGTTCGGCCAGCTCCTGCAGCACCGGCTCGGCGGTCGATGACTGCCCGGTCGGCGTCTTGCCGACGCGCGGTAGTCCGAGCTTGTCGAACAGGATTTCCTGCAACTGCTTCGGTGACCCCAGGTTGAACGGCTGGCCGGCCAGCGCATGCGCGCGCGCCTCGATCGCGAGCAGCTTCTCGCCGAGCTCGCGGCTCTGGCGCGCGAGCCGCGACCCATCGATCAGCGCGCCCTGGCGCTCGAGGCGCGACAGCACCGGCACCAGCGGCATCTCGATGTCCTCGAACACCGCGCGCAGCCGCGCCTGCTCCGCGAGCCGCGGCCACAGCGCCTGGTGCAGGCACAACGTGACCTCGGCGTCCTCGGCCGCGTAGCGCGCCGCGTCCTCGATCTTCACCTGCTCGAAGCCGATCTGCTTCGCGCCCTTGCCGGCGACGTCCTCGTAGCGGATCGTCTGGCGCCCGAGGTGGCGCAGCGCGAGGGTATCCATGTCGTGGCGCGAAGCCACCGAGTCCAGCACGTAGGACTCGAGCATCGTGTCCCAACCGACCCCGCCGAGCGCGATGCCGTGGTTCGCCAGCACGTTGATGTCGTACTTGAGGTTCTGCCCGATCTTGCGCGGGCGCTCGGCCTCGAGCAGCGGGCGCAGCGCGGCGAACACCTCCGCGGCCTCGAGCTGCGCGGGTGCGCCGAGGTAGTCGTGTCCGAACGGAATGTACGCGGCCTGCCCCGCCTGCACCGCCAGCGAGATACCGACCACGCGCGCAGCCATGTAGTCCAGGCTGGTGGTCTCGGTGTCGACCGCGAAACACTCGCTCGCGGCCACCCGCTCGACCCAGCGCGCCAGTGCGTCGCGGTCGAGCACGGTCTCGTACTCGGGCTCGGCAGCCTCGGGGGCGCCAGGCGCCGGTGCAGCGTCCGCGCCGCCACCCGCGCGCAGCAGCTCCTCACGCCAGGTCTGGAACTCGAGTTCGCCGAACAGCGCGAGCAGCGCCTCGCGGTCCGGCGCCGCGTCGCGCAGCGTGCGCCAGTCCAGATCGAGTGCCACGTCGGTGCGGATCGTCGCCAGAGCGCGCGACAACAGCGCCAAGTCGTGCCCGGCGGCCAGCTTCTCGCGCAGCGATTTCGCGCCGCGCACCGGCAGCGCGGCCACCGCGTCGAGGTCGGCGTAGATCGCATCGAGGCTGCCGAGGCTCTGCAGCAGCGCGAGCGCACCCTTCTCGCCGACGCCGGGAACGCCCGGAATATCGTCGATCTTGTCGCCCATCAGCGCGAGCAGGTCGATGATCTGCCCGGGCGCGATGCCGAAGCGCTGTTTCACGCCATCGACGTCGAGCCGCGTGTCGTTCATCGTGTTGACCAGCGTGACCTGCGCATCGACCAGCTGCGCGAAATCCTTGTCCCCGGTGGAAACGAGCACCTGCGCCCCGCTGGCGCTCGCCGACGCCGCCAGGGTGCCGATCACGTCGTCGGCCTCGACGTCGGGCACGCACAGCAACGGCAGCCCCATCGCGCGCACGATCGCGTGCAACGGCTCGACCTGCGCGCGCAGTTCGTCGGGCATCGAGGGACGGCTGGCCTTGTAGCCGGGATAGAGGCGTTCGCGGAAGGTCGGACCCTTGGCATCGAACACCACCACGACCGGCACGCCGGGGTACGCGCGGCAGAGCTTGCGCAGCATCGCGACCACGCCGCGCACGGCGCCGGTCGGGCGTCCGTCGGCGGTCGACAGTGGCGGCAGCGCGTGAAACGCGCGATACAGGTAGGAGGAACCATCGACCAGGATCAGGGCCGGGTGTGTCGCGCTGCTGTCTGCGGCCATCGTGCGTTACTCCGCGCTGCCGGCTGGGTCCTGCGCGCGCAGGCATCCGGCGACGCCGCGCGCGAATTCGACGAGGAAACGCGCGAAGGCCTCGCGATCGTCCGTGACGCCGGCGGCCAGCGCGTCGAGCTCGACCACCGGCACGCCGCCACCGTCGGCGATCGAGCGCGCCAGCCGCAGGTTGCCTCCCGAGCGCTCGGCCAGCAGGCAGCGCGCGCCGTGTTCGCGCACCTCGCGGCGCATGCGCACCAGCGTGCGCGCCCCGACCTGCTGCTCGGCGTCGAGCGCGAGCACGGCCGGCGGGCGCAGGCCGAAGCGCTGCACGAACCACGTGTAGCCGTCGTGCATCGCCGCGAACGGCCGATCCTGCAGGCCGGCGAGTTCGGCGCCCATGCGTTGCTCGGCCGCACGCATGCTCGCGGCGAACGCCGCGAGGCGCAAGCGGTCGGCCGGCAGCAGGCCGCGATCGACCAGCACGCGATCGACCTCGGTGGCGAGCGCCAGCGCCAGCCGCGGATCCAGCCAGACGTGCGGATCGGCCACGCCGTCGGCGCGCGCGGGCAACCCGAGCCGCGCCAGCAGCGCGGTGTCGTGGCGCGGCCCCGGCAGCCGCGCGAGCAGCGGCCCGAGCGGGTGCTCGAGCGCCGGGTCGATCCAGAACAGTTGCCGCGCGTCGCGCAGCAGCCGCAGTTGCGAGGGGCGCAGCGCGAAATCGTGCGCGGAGCCGCCGGCGTCGAGCAGCTGGCGCGCATCGACCTCCCCGCCGGCCAGCGCGAGCACGATCAGGTGCAGCGGGCGTATGCTCGCGACGACCATTGGCGGCGTGGCCTCGGCAGCCACCGCCGGCACGGCGACCGGCACGAGCAGCAGCGAGAACAGCAGCGCGCCGGCGACGCGCGTGACGATGCAGTGCGGCATGCACGGCTCCGGGGGAATTGAAGTTACACTATAACCATATGAGCAAACGCTTGGCGACCACCACCGCCGCGCCCGTGGGCACCGCCTTCGCGGCGCATGACCACGCGCGCTGCGTCGAGGACGCGCTGGCGCGCGCGCGCAGCGCGTGTCGCGAACGCGGTGCGCGCCTGACCGGTTTGCGCGAACAGGTACTGCGACTGGTCTGGCAGAGCCACCGCCCGGTGGGAGCCTACGCGCTGCTCGACATGCTCGGCACCGCCTCCGGCAGCCGCCGTCCCGGTCCGCCCACGGTCTATCGCGCGCTCGAGTTCCTGCGCGAACACGGCCTGGTGCACCGCGTCGAGTCGCTGAACGCGTACATCGGCTGCCAGATCGGCGACGGCCCGCACGATCACGCGCTGTATATATGCCGCGGCTGCGGGCACACGCTCGAGACCGCGCAACCGGCGATCCGCGATGCGGTGGCCGCCTGCGCGGCCAGCGCGGGCTTCACGGTCGAGTCGATGACACTGGAAGTGCTGGGACGCTGTCCGGCCTGCGCGGGCACGCCGCGATGAGCGGCGGCGAACGCATCCTCGAGGCACGCGACGTCGGCTGGAAGGTCGGCGGCGAGACGATCCTCAGCGGCGTCTCGCTGACGCTGTTCGCGAGCGAGATCCTGACCGTGATCGGACCGAACGGCGCCGGCAAGACCTCGTTGCTGCGCATCCTGATGGGACTGGTCGAACCCGGCACCGGCAGCATCTGGCGCCAGCCGGGGCTGCGCATCGGCTACATGCCGCAGCGGCTGGCGATCGATCCCGGCCTGCCGCTCGACGTGGGCCGCTTCCTGCGACTCGCCGAGCGCGACCCGCAGGCGATCGCGGCAACCGCCGCCGAGGTCGGCATCGAGTCGCTGCTGAAGACGCCGCTGGCGGCGGTGTCCGGCGGCGAATTCCAGCGCGTGCTGCTCGCGCGCGCACTGCTGCGCAACCCGCGGCTGCTGGTGCTCGACGAACCGGCACAGGGCGTGGACGTCAACGGTCAGGCCGCACTGTACCGGCTGATCGACACCGTGCGCCGGCGGCACCGCTGCGCGGTGCTGATGATCTCGCACGACCTGCACCTGGTGATGGCAGCCACCGACACCGTGCTGTGCCTGAACCGCCACGTCTGTTGCGCCGGCAAGCCCGAGGTGGTGGGCGCGCACCCGGAGTTCCTGCACCTGTTCGGGCGGCGTCCGGTCGAGGGGCTGGCGCTGTACGCGCATCACCACGACCACGAACACGACGTCCACGGCCACGTGGTGGGGCGCGAGCATGGATGAGTTCCTGCTGCGCGCGCTGGCCGCCGGGGTGGCGATCGCGCTGGTCGGCGGTGCGCTCGGCAGTTTCCTGGTGTGGCGGCGCATGGCCTTCTTCGGCGACACGCTGGCGCACGGTGCGCTGCTCGGCATCGCGCTCGGCTTGTTCCTCGACATCGACCTCACGCTGGGGGCGTTGCTGCTGTGCCTGCTGGTCGCGTTCGGCTTCGCGCGGCTGCAGGGCAGCCGGCACCTCGCCTCGGACACGCTGCTGGCGGTGATCGCGCACGGCACGCTGGCGTTCGGCATCATCGCGGTCGCGATGCTGTCGCCACGGCGCGCGAGCCTGGAGAGTTATCTGTTCGGCGACCTGCTCGCGGTAGCGAACGCCGACATCGTCGTGATCGGTACGGTGGGCGCCGGCGCGGCGCTGGTGGCCGCCGTGTGCTGGCGCGCGTGGCTGTCGATGGCGGTGGACGAAGAGCTCGCGCGCATCGAGGGAGTAGACATAGAGCGCATGCGGCTGCTGCAGATGCTGGCGTTCGGCGCGCTGATCGGAGTGGGGATGCAGGTGATCGGCGCGCTGCTGGTCACCGCGCTGATGATCGTCCCGCCGGCGGCCGCGCGTGCCTGCGCGCGCTCGCCGGAGCAGATGGCGCTCGGCGGTGCGCTGTTCGGCTGCGTGGCGGTCGCGGCCGGGATCGGCTCCTCGTACGCCTTCGACACCCCGGCCGGCCCCTCGGTGGCGGCGGCGGCCTGCCTGCTGTTCGTGCTGGCGCACGCGCTGGCGCGCCGCCGCTGAAACCGCTTCAGCGCGGCGCGTGCCGCCCGAGCACCGCGAGCAGACGCACCAGCCGCTCGCGCTCGAGCGGCGGCGTGACGAAGCCGGCGAAGCGCCCCAGCGGGTCGATCAGTAGCAAATTCGCCGAGTGATCCATCGTGTAGCCACCGGCGGGCAGATCGCGGCGCGCGAACGGCACCGACAACGCCGCGGCGAAACGCTGCACCGCCTGCGGATCGCCGCCGAGCGTGCCGAAGCGCGGGTCGAAGTGCCGCACGTACGGTGCGAGCAGCGCCGGCGTGTCGCGCTCCGGATCGACCGTGACCAGCCAGAAGCGAGGCGCCAGCGCCGCGTCGGCGGGCAGCCGCGCCGCGACCTCGGCGAGCAGCGCCAGCGTGGTCGGGCAGACGTCCGGGCAGTGAGTGAAACCGAAGAACAGCACGTTCCAGCGACCGGCGAAACCGCTGCCGTCGAAGGCGTCGCCGTCCTGGTCCTGCAGTTGCTGCCTGGCCAGCGGGCGCGGCGTGTCGAACAGCACGGCGCCGTGATCGTGCAGCCAGCGCGGATCGAGGCGCTCGGGCCCCACGAACTGACGCACGAACAGCCCGAGCAGCAAGGAGATGCCGCCGAGCAGCACGCCCACCGTGAGGCGCACGCGCCGGGCACGGCCGGCGGCGTCCACCCCCGCGCCGCTCACGGCGCGAGCAGCGCCAGCAGCGGGCGCGGGAACAGGAAGTGGTCGAGCAGCATCAGCGGGAACAACGTCATCAGATAGACGATCGAGTAACGGAACGTGGCCATCGGCTGGCGCCGGTCGGTCCCGCGCAGCAGGCGCAGCGCGTGGACCACGAACAGCAGCCCGAGCACCAGCGCCGCCACCAGATACAGCGGACCGTTCATGCCGGTGGCGAACGGCAGCAGCGACACCGCCAGCAGCAGCAGCGTGTACAGCAGCACATGCAGTGCCGTGTGGCGCTCGCCGTGCGTGACCGGAAGCATCGGCACCCCTGCCGCGGCGTACTCGTCCTTGCGCTGGATCGCCAGCGCCCAGAAATGCGGCGGCGTCCACGCGAAGATGATCAGCACCGGCAGCAGTGCGTACGGATGGATCTCGCCGGTGACCGCGGTCCAGCCGAGCAGCGGCGGCGCCGCGCCCGCGAGACCGCCGATCACGATGTTCTGCGGCGTGGCGCGTTTGAGCCAGAACGTATAGACGAACGCATAGCCGATCACGGATGCCACCGTCAGCCAGGCAGTCAGCGGGTTGACGCCTAGCGCGAGGATCGCGGTGCCCGCCACGCCGGTCAGCGCGGCGAACGCGATCGCGTGCGATGTAGCGACGCGCCCGCGTACCAGCGGCCGGTTGCGCGTGCGCGCCATGCGCGCGTCGGCATGGCGGTCCGCGATGTGGTTCACCGCCGCCGCCGCCGCCGCGCACAATGCGATACCGAGGTTGCCGAGCAGCAGCACCCGCCACGGCACCATGGCCGGCGTGGCGAGGAACATGCCGACCAGCGCGGTCAGCAGCATCAGCAGCACCACGCGCGGCTTGCACAGTTCGAGGTAATCGCGCCAGCCGGCGTACGCTGCGCGCACCTGTGTGCCTTCCATCGAGGGTTGCTCCTTCAGCGGGCCGGCGGCGCGGAATGGCGCAGCAGGAAGCGCAGGTCGCCGAGCATCTCGCGACCGCCATGGATGGCATCGTAGCGCATCATCACGAAACCGCGCGGATCGACCAGGTACACGCCGACGGGCGCCCCGGGCGCACGATCGAGCAGGCGTTCGAAGGCGTCCTCGTCGTCGGCGCGCAGCGCGAGCAGGTCATGGTGCTCGCCGCGCAGCTCGGCAACGAGCGCGGCATCCACCGCGCCACCGGTGCCGACCAGCAGCCGCGCCACGCGCGGCGCATCACGGCCGAGCGCAGTGCGCACCTGGCGCGTCAGATGCACGCGTTCGCGGCAGTCCTGGGCGCACTCGCCGCTGGCCACCACCAGCATCGACCAGTCTCGCTCGGCGCCGGCGTGGCGCCACGGCGCACCGCCGGTTTCACGCAGCGCCACCGCGTCGATATTGGGTGGCGGCTGCAGGAGTTCGCCGCGGTTGCTGGTCGCACGCGGCACGCCGATGCCGGTGTAGTACACCAGCGTCGCGAGCCCGATCACGACCAGCGGGATCACGAACATCAGGGCGACCTGCGTGCGGCGCGCAGGCGCGATGGCGAGCGTAGTCATGGATGCATCCTCTCCCGGCCGCGCGGCCACAGCCACGACGCGACGTTGGTGCCCCCGCAGACGAACACCACGCCCAGCGCGAAGGCCATCAGGAACCACTGCAGCGCGTAGGCGCGATGGTGCTCGGGCGCGAGCCGTGCCGGCAAGCCGGCCGCAGCGCCCGGCGTGGGGAGCCTGGCCAGGTAAGGCACGGCCTCGAGCCCGGCGAGCGCGGCGAGCGCGCGTGGCTCGACCGCCTGCACGCGGCGCGGCCAGCCAGCGGTGTCGGGCAGCGGCTCGGTGCCCTGCACGACGGCCTGCACCACCGCGCGCAGTTCGTGGCGCCCCGGCGGTGTCGCGACCGCCGGCAACCGGTCACGCGTGGGTGGCGCGGCGATCCAGCCGCGGTTCACGAACACGACCAGCCCGCTGTCGTCGCGGAACGGGCTCAGCAGTTCGTAGCCGGCGCGCCCCTCGGACACGCGGTTGTCGAGCAGGAAGTCGCGCCCCTCGATCCAGTGCCCGGAAAGCGCGAGCGGCATGCGATCGACCGCCGCGGGCTGCGCGACGCGCAGGCTCGCGAGCGCGAGCGGCGCCTGTGCGCTGCGCTGTTCGGCGAGCAGCAGCAGTTCCTCCTTGCGCTCGGCGCGTTCGAGCTGCCAGCAGCCGAGCGCGATCAGCAGCGCAACCCCGAGCGCGGCGAGCAAGGCAAAGCGCCGGTCGCAGGCAAACGCGGGCCGCGGCGGGTGAGCTGCCTGGAGCGGAGCACCCATCGTGCGCGGCTCACAGCAGGTAGACGGACAGGAACAGGCACACCCACACCACGTCGACGAAGTGCCAGTACCAGGACGCGGCCTGGAAGCCGAAGTGGTCCTCGGGCGTGAAGTCGCCGGCGAAGCGCGCGCGCGCCAGCGTGACGCTGAGCATCAGCGCGCCGATGCAGACGTGCAGCCCGTGGAAGCCGGTCAGCAGGTAGAAGGTCGAACCGTAAATTCCCGACTTCAGCGTGAGTCCCAGATCGGTGTAGGCGTGGTGGTACTCCCAGGCCTGCAGCGCGACGAAGGTCATGCCGAGCGCGAGCGTGAGCGCGAGCAGGACATTCATCGCGCCGCGGCGTCCGCCGCGCAGCGCCACGTGAGCGAAATGCAGCGTCACGCTGGAACTCAGCAGCAGGATGGTGTTCAGCAGCGGAATGCCGCTCCACGAGACGGTGGACGGCGGTGCGAGGAACTCGGACTGGCGCGCGGTGAGCTGGGTGCCGCCGGCGGCGTCCAGCGCCTGCTGCGGCGTCTGGCTCGGCGGCCACTCGGCGGCGAAACCGCTCCACAACCGGTTGGCCAGCCCGTGGTCGCCCTCGCCGCCCAGCCACGGCACCACGAACAGCCTCACGTAGGCGAGCGCGAGGAAGAACGCGAAGAAGAACATCACCTCGGAGAAGATGAACCACTGCATGCCGAGCACGTACGAGCGCCGGAGCTGCGCGTTGGCGAGTCCGAGACGGTGTTCACGGATCGAGGTGCCGAACCACTGCCACAGCACCGCGACGAAGAACGCGAAGCCGCCGGGCAACAGCCACGACATCGGGTCCGGATCGCCGGCGCGCGCGGCGTTCAGCGTCGCTCCGGCGCCGTAGATGAACGTTGCCAGGCCGATGGTCGCCAGGAACGGCAGCTTGCTCTGCTCCGGTACGTAATAGGTCTGCTCTGCGTCGCTGCGGCTGCTCATGGTGCGGGACTCCGGCTGCGAATCGGTGGGGATCGACGCGTCATCGGGCTGCGACCCGCGCGGTGACGTCGAACAGGGTGTACGACAGGGTGATGGTCGAGATCTTCTCCGGCAGCGCCGCATCGACGATGAACTGCAGCGGCATGTCCAGCGACTCGCCGGAACCCAGCGTCTGCTGACCGAAACAGAAACACTCGGTCTTGTGGAAATATGGCGCCGCTTCCGCCGGCGAGACGCTGGGGATCGCCTGCGCGGTCATCGTGCGCGGCGCGGGGTTGCGCACGTGGAAACGGGTGCCGTTCGACGCGCCCGGGTGCACACGCAGCTCGAAGCGTTCGGGGCGGAACTCCCAGGGCATGGTGCCGTCGTTGGTTGCGACGAACTGCACGCGCACGGTGCGCGCGGCGTCGATCTCGCCGCCGCTGCGGTCGACCGGCGCCGTGATCGTGTCGCGCCCGATCCCCATCACGTCGCACAGCACGTCGTAGAGCGGGACCAGTGCGAAGCCGAAACCGAACATCGCCACCGCCGCAGCGCACGTCCACAGCACGGTCGGGCGATTCGGGTCCGGTGCGCGCATCGGGGTACGCCTCAGCGGACCTGCGGCGGGATCGCGAAGGTGTGGTACGGCGCCGGCGAGGGCACCGACCATTCCAGCCCGTGCGAGGCTTCCCAGACGCGGTCCGTCGCGGGGCGCCCGCCGCGTATGCAGCGGATCACCACGTACAGGAAGATCAGCTGCGAGAAGCCTGTGACGTACGCGCCGATGCTCGACAGCATGTTGAAGTCGGCGAACTGCAGCGCGTAATCGGGAATGCGGCGCGGCATGCCGGCGAGGCCGACGAAGTGCATCGGGAAGAACGCGAGGTTCACGCCGATGAAGGTCAGCCAGAAGTGCGCCTTGCTGAGCGTCTCGTCGTACATGTGGCCAGTCCACTTCGGCAACCAGTAGTAGACGCCGCAGTAGATCGAGAACAGCGCGCCCTGGACCAGCACGTAATGGAAATGCGCGACGACGAAGTAGGTGTCGTGGTACTGGAAGTCGAGCGGCGCCATCGCGAGCATGATTCCCGAGAAGCCGCCGATCGTGAACAGCACGATGAACGCGATCGCGAACAGCATCGGCGTCTCGAAGCTCAGCGAACCGCGGAACATCGTCGTGACCCAGTTGAACACCTTCACGCCGGTGGGCACCGCGATCAGCATGGTCGCGTACATGAAGAACAGCTCGCCGGCGATCGGCATGCCGACCGTGAACATGTGGTGCGCCCAGACGATGAAGCTCAGGAACGCGATCGAGGCCGTCGCGTAGACCATCGAGGTGTAGCCGAACAGCGGCTTGCGCGCGAAGGTGGGCAGCACCTCGCTGATCACGCCGAAGGCCGGCAGGATCATGATGTAGACCTCGGGATGACCGAAGAACCAGAACACGTGCTGGAACAGCACCGGGTCGCCGCCGCCGGCGGCGCTGAAGAAGCTGGTGCCGAAGTGGATGTCGAACAGCATCATCGTGACCACGCCGGCGAGCACCGGCATCACGGCGATCAGCAGGAAGGCGGTGATCAGCCAGGTCCACACGAACATCGGCATCTTCATGTACGTCATGCCGGGCGCGCGCATGTTGATGATGGTGGCGATCACGTTGATCGCGCCCATGATCGAGGACATGCCCATCAGGTGCACGCCGAAGATGAAGAACGTGACCGAGGACGGCGCGTACGCGGTCGACAGCGGCGCGTAGAACGTCCAGCCGAAATTCGGCGCGCCGGCCTCGCTGAACAGCGTCGCGACCAGCATCGCGAACGCGAACGGCAGGATCCAGAAGCTCCAGTTGTTCATCCGCGGCAGCGCCATGTCGGGCGCGCCGATCATCAACGGGATCATCCAGTTCGCAAGCCCCACCCACGCCGGCATGATCGCGCCGAAGACCATCACCAGGCCGTGCATGGTCGTCATCTGGTTGAAGAATTCCGGCTTCACGAACTGCAGCCCGGGCTGGAACAGCTCGGTGCGGATCACGAGCGCGAACAAGCCGCCGACGATGAACATCGTGAAGCTGAACCACAGGTACATCGTGCCGATGTCCTTGTGGTTGGTCGTGAACAACCAGCGCCCGATTCCTTTCGCCGGGCCGTGGTGATCTGCTGCCATGTCGCTGTTCCTCGAATTATTCGGATTGTTCGAAGCGGGCGACGTCGCTCGGCTGCACCATGTCGCCGGTGTCGTTGCCCCAGGCATTGCGCTCGTAGGTGATCACCGCGGCCAGGTCCGCATGCCCGAGCTGGGCCGCGAAGGCCGCCATCGCGGTGCCTGCCTTGCCGTTCAACACGATGTCGAGGTGCTGCTCGAGCGGACCGGTGGCGATTGCGCTGCCCTTCAGCGCCGGGAACGCCGGCGGCACGCCCTCGCCGTTCGGCTGGTGGCAGGCCGCGCAGCTGCGCGTGTAGACCGCCTCGCCGCGCTGCATCAACTCGTCCATCGTCAGCGTCTGCGCAGCGAGCACACGTTCCTGCTCGGCACGCGCACGGCGTTCGCCCAGCCAGCTGGCGAACTGCTGCTCGTCGACGACCTCGACCACGATCGGCATGAAACCGTGGTCCTTGCCGCACAGTTCGGCGCACTGCCCACGGTAGGTGCCGGTGCGCTCGACCCGTGTCCAGGTTTCGTTGATGAAACCGGGAATCGCATCCTTCTTGACGCCGAGTTGCGGCACCCACCACGAGTGGATCACGTCGGCGGCGGTGACCAGGAAGCGGACCTTCTTGCCGGCCGGGAGGACCAGCGGTTCGTCGACCTCGAGCAGGTAGTTCTCGCCCCTGGGTGGGACTTGCTGCACGCCGATGGTGTCCCAGGACTCGCGCGGGGTGGACAGCGACGAGAAGAACGCCACCCCCTGGTCGAGGTACTCGTATTTCCACTTCCACTGGTAGCCGGTGATCATCACGTCGAGCTCGGCCTCGTCGGCGTCGTAGATCGACAGCAGCGTGTTGGTGGCGGGCGCCGCGAAAGTCAGCAGGATCAGGAACGGGGCGATGGTCCACGCGATCTCGAGGGAGGTGCTCTCGTGGAAGCTCGATGCCACTGCGCCCTTCGACTTGCGGTGCGCGAAGATCGACCAGAACATCACGCCGAACACCACCACCCCGATCGCGACGCACACCCACAGCGTGTACATGTGCAAGTCGTAGATGGCCTGGCTTACCGTGGTCACCCCCGGGCTCAGGTTGATCGAGGAATGGGCCGGCTCGCTGGCCTGCGCGTGAACGGCACACGCCAGCATGATGCCTGCGAGCACCCGCGTGCCTCGACGTCTGGATTCGGACAGCATGCTCCGGATTCTCCTTTCTTGTTGGATCGAGTCCGCGCCGCGTAGACGACGCCGAATCCCCTAATCCGACCCGGGAGAGCACTGCAATGGGTGGCCAGTTCATCGCCACCGGTGCGGGCCGGCACCGGCAGTTATAGACGATTACATTGATCCAGATCAATGCGTTCTTGTGTACATTCCACGGTTACGGATCGACGAACCGTACCGCCTGCGTTTCGTCTGCGGTCTGGCCGAGTCCGCGCGCGTATTCGGCGCTGCCCGGCACGGCGTCACGCGCACGACTGTCACGGAATCCGCAGGCCACGCATTCGCAGATCATCTGCGCGTCGTCGGCAGCGACGAACAGCTTGTCTACGCCGCCACACGACGGACATATCGCCCCGGCAATGAATCTGCGCGTCGCACTCATGGCGCCCGTTCCCCTGTGTCGGTTGCGTGCAGATCGAGTTCCCAGTAGAGCACATCGTCGAGCGGGTTGTCGTAATACGCCGCGCAACGACGGAAACCGAGGCTGGTATACAGCGCCACCGCCTCGCGCAGCCTTCCCAGCGTGTCGAGCCGCACCGCGCGGTAACCGGCGGCACGCGCGGCCGCGATCGCGGCGCACGCCAGTGCCCGCCCGGTGCCGCCACCGCGATACGCCGGACGCACCCACAGCCGCTTCATCTCGCAGGCGCCGTCGCCCAGCGCACGCACGGCCACGCAACCCGCAGGCTCCTCGCCACAGCAGGCGAGCAGCAGCGCTCCGGCCGGCGGTACGTAATCGCCGGGGAGGGTCGCCAGTTCGGCCTCGAAGTCCTGGAAACACAGGTCCACGCCGAGCCACTGCCGATATTCACGGAACAGCGTCGCCGCGATCGCGTGGTCGGCGGCGCCGGCCGCGGCGCGGATACGCACGCCGCGGCGCAGGTCGCGGATCAGTTCGCCGGTCGCAGGGCGCACGCCGCGCCACAGCAGGAAGGCCTCGGCCGCCTGTTCGACCAGCATGCCCAGGCCGTCGGCGCAGGCACGCGCGCCGGCCGCAGCAGCGCGCGCGAGAAACGGCGTGGGACCGTCGGCGTAGGCCATGTCGTAACACGCCGCGCCGGCGAGCAGGGTCTCGGGCAACGGTGGCACCTCATGGTGCAGGCTGGCGCTGGTGCCGTTGATCACGAGGTCGAAGGGCGCGGTATCGGCCAGCGCCTCGTAGCCGCAGCCGCTGACCGCACGCGCGTGGCCGAACGCGGCGGCGAGCTCCTGCGCGCGCGCGGCCGTGCGGTTCACGACGGTGATCGCCGCCGGTGCCTGCTCCAGCAGCGGCCCCAGCACACCACGCACGGCGCCCCCGGCACCGAGCAGCAGCACCCGCGCACCGGCGAGCGTCCAACCGAGGTTGTGGACCAGATCCCGCACCAGTCCCGGGCCGTCGGTGTTGTCACCGTGGATCGCGCCGTCGACGAACCACAACGTGTTCACGGCGCCGGCCTGCGCGGCGCGGGGGCTGGTGTGCCCGGCGAAGCGGCAGGCGTCGAGCTTGAACGGTACGGTCACGTTCATGCCCTTGCCGCCGTCGGCGAAGAACAGGGTCGCGGCCCGGGCGAAACCGCCGAGCGGCACCAGCAACCGCCGGTACTCCATGTCCTGGCCGGTCGTGAGCGCAAAGCGCATGTGGATCAAGGGCGAGCGCGAATGCGCGACCGGGTTGCCGGCGACGACGTAGCGGTCACTCATCGGAGAGTGCTCCCCCGGCGACGGCTCATGCCCAGTCCCTGGGGTGCAGGAAGTCCGCGAGCAGCCCGGCCTCCGGGCTGCCCGGTTCGGCGTGCCAGTCGTAATCCCAGCGCACCAGCGGCGGCAGCGACATCAGGATCGACTCGGTGCGCCCGCCCGACTGCAGGCCGAACAGGGTGCCGCGATCGTGCACCAGGTTGAACTCGACATAACGTCCCCTCCGGTACAGCTGGAAATCGCGCTCGCGCTGCCCCCAGGGCAGCTGGGCGCGCCGCTGCACGATCGGCGCGTAGGCTTCGAGGTACGAGTCACCGACGGTGCGCAGGAATTCGAAGCAGCGCGCAAAACCCCAGTCGTCGAGGTCGTCGAAGAACAGCCCGCCGATGCCACGCGGCTCGCCGCGGTGCTTCAGGAAGAAGTATTCGTCGCACCAGCGCTTGAAGCGCGGATGCACCCCGGCGCCGAACGGTTCGCAGGCACGCCGCGCGACCCGGTGCCAGTGCTCGCAGTCGTCCACGAAACCATAGTACGGCGTCAGGTCGTAGCCGCCGCCGAACCACCAGACCGGCTCCTCGCCGGGTCGCGTGGCCACGAAACAGCGCACGTTCGCGTGCGAGGTCGGCACGTAGGGGTTCAAGGGATGCACGACCAGCGAGACGCCGGTGGCCGTGAATGCCCGGCCGGCGAGTTCGGGCCGGCGCGCGGTGGCCGAGGCCGGCAGGGCAGAGCCTTCGATGCGCGAGAAGTTCACTCCGGCCTTCTCGAACACGCGCCCGTTTGCGAGCACGCGCGTGATGCCTCCGCCACCGGCGGCGCGCTCCCACACGTCCTCGCCAAACCGCGCCTCGCCATCGAGCGCCTCCAGTCCGGCGCACAGCCGGTCCTGCAGTTCGCACAGGTAACGCTCCACCGCCTCCACGTTGACCATCGTCCCGTTCGTCTCCCGTCGGTGCTGTCAGTGCAGATTACCGCCGCTTCAGCCGGCGCGCAGCTCGCGGCCGCTCACGGCGTCACGGATCGCACTGGGCCCGCGCCGCCCCCCCAGTTGTCCAGGCAGCAGATAATCGATGCCGGCGCGGAAATAGCGTCGCACCGCCAGCGCAGTGCGCGCCGCCGCGCGTCCCTGCAGGTTCGCCGAAGTGGACAACAATGGTCCACCAAATGCCTCACAAAGGGCAGCGAACTGGTAGTGATCGCTTACACGCACAGCGACGCTGCGGTGCCTGCCGGTGATCCAGTGCGGCACTTCGTCCGGCGCCGGAACGATCCACGTCACGGGCCCTGGCCAGCTGCGGACGACGCCCGCACGCTGTGCGTCGGCGAGCCGCTGCAGCAGCGGCAGCGCCTGCGGCACACTGCCAGCGACGAGGATGAAGCCCTTGTCCGCGCGCCTGCCCTTGAGCCGCACCACCCGCGCGACGGCGAGCGGATCAGCGGGATCGCAGGCCAGCCCCCAGACGCCTTCGGTGGCGTGCGCAATCACGCCGCCGGCGCGCAGCGCGCGCACGGCGCGCTCGAGGTGCAGGCGGTTCAACGGTGGCACCGTATCGCTCCGGGGTGTGGCAGGGCAACTTAGCCCAAGCGCACCGGCCTCACAAGCCACCGCGCGCCACCGCGCCGCCGGCGCAGGCAGCCGAGCTCAACGTGTGCGTACGTAACCTTCGCCACTGCTGGCGATCACCCCGCGCAGTTCGAGCCGGGCCAGCGCGGCGGTGCACGCGGCGGCCGCGAGTCCGCTGCGGCGCACGATCGCATCGGCCGGCGTCGCCACGAAGGCGGTTGCCTCGAGCGCACGCAGTTCATCGGTGTCCAGCCCGCCCGGCGACTCCCCGGCAGGTGGCACCACCGATGCGGGCGGCGGTGCCGATGGCCGGAAGCGGTCGCCCAGCGCGCGCAGCACGTCCTCGGCGGTCTCGACCAGGGCCGCGCCATTGCGCAGCAGTTCGTGGCAGCCACGGCTCTGGCGGCTGCGCACCGGACCCGGCACGGCCATCACCTCGCGGTCCTGTTCGAGTGCACAGCGCGCGGTGAGCAGCGAGCCGCTCGGCAACGCCGCCTCGACCACCAGCACGCCCAGACTCGAGCCGCTGATGATCCGGTTGCGGCGCGGAAAGTTGGCCGGCTCGGGTCGGGTGCCGGGCGGGAACTCGCTGACCAGCGCCCCGCCGCCGTCGATCAGAGCGGACGCGAGTCGCCGGTGGCGCGCCGGGTACACCTGGTCCGGTCCGCAACCGAGCACCGCGATGCTGCGCTCGCCGGCATCGACCGCGCCCTGATGCGCCGCTGCGTCGATGCCGATCGCAAGCCCGCTGGTGATGGTGAGCCCATACTTCGCGACGGCGCCTGCAATCTCGTGCGCCAGTTCACGCCCGGCGAACGTGGCGCCGCGACTGCCGACGATCGCGAGCTGTGGTGTCCCCAGCACGTCGACTGCGCCTCTGACGAACAACAACGGGGGCGGGCACACAATGTGGCGGAGCATTGCGGGATAGTGAGCACTGGCCAGCGTCAGCACCCCGACCTGCTCGCGTGCCAGCCAGTCACAGACCGCGGCGCTGCGCGCGGCAGGCTTGCCGTGCAACGCCAGCAGCTCCGAGATGCCTTCCTCACGCAGTCCGATCGAACGCAGGCGTTCCGGGCCGAGCTCCAGCGCGGCGGCGGCCGAACCGGCCAGCGCCTGCATCTTCATCACGGTGGCCGGCCCGACTCCGGGCAGCGCCAGCAGGGACAACAGGCAGCGGATCTCGTGCTGTTCGGACATGCGGGCGACCTCCGTGTCGCGCAGGCGCCGGCGTCCTGCCGGCGCGGGGTACGGGCCGCGGGCCCGCCTGGTATCAGGGGTTGGAAACCTGGTCGCTGACGCGCAACGGCTGGGTCGCGTTCAGCACCAGCCCGTAGCTCATCTTCTCGAACACGCGGAACACCATCAGCACGCCCGCGTGCGCGGACGGCAGGCGCAGCAGTTCCCTGGTAACCGGATCGCGCACCAGCTCGCCGGTCCGGTGGATCGCCAGCACATTGCCTTCTTCCAGACCGTCGCGTGCGCCGCGGTTCAGCATCACGACGTCCAGACGGCCAACGTTGCTGACGCCACGCTCGACCGCGATGATCGTCCCGTCGATCTGTTCGTCGGGGGCGCTCGGATAGAAGGTTGCGGTGATCTTCTGCTCGACCGCCGGCAGCAGGCGGTCCATCACGCGCATCTCCTCGCCGCTGCGTTCGATCGAGAGCGTGCCGATGCCTTCCTCGACGGCCAGCAGGCGGCCGCCTCCGATATCCAGCGCCTCGCGACCCAGCACCTCGCCGGTCGCCGGATCGGTGAACAGCTGGCCGGCGCGGAACACGCCGAAGTTGACCTCACCGTCCGGGAACTCGCCGCGCGCATGCAACTGGTCGCCGGCGCCGGTGATCACGTGTCCGTGGGCGCCCGCGATCACGTACGGGGCGGATTGCAGCTCGTCGGGCTCGACGATGCGACTGCGCGTCAGGAACGCGGCGATTTCCTCGAGCGGGATCGCGGGAATCGCGTCTTCGCGCGCGCTGGAGCGCACCTGCGGACCGAGCTTCACCACGCCACCGGTGCCGCGGTTCAGCACCAGGCGCGGCTGGCCGTCGATGTAGACCAGCGTAAGGCGGTCACCGGGGTAGATCAGGTGGGGATTCTCGATCTGCGGGTTCGCGTGCCAGATCTCCGGCCACAGCCACGGCTTGGCCAGGAACCGGCCCGAGATGTCCCACAGCGTGTCGCCACGCTGCACGATGTATTCGTCCGGGTGATCGTCGCGCAGCAGTCCGGCGTCGGCCGCGAGGAGCCGCGTGGCGAGCAGAGTGCCGGCAAGCACACCAACAAAAAACTTTTTCATCGCGTTGTCCCTGCGCCGATCAGCGGCCCCCGGACATGGCCGCGCCGGGGTCCGCTGAAGTGTAGCCAAAGCTGGCCAAATTGCGTATAGAACCACCGGCTGCGCGGGTGCCGGCCGCCGCTTCGGGTAGACTAGTGGCCGGAATTCGTGCGCTGCCGTGATGGGGATCACGACACGACGCTTCTCATCCCGGCAACCCGGACACGATCGGACCATGGCAATCCTCGACATCCTCGAGTTTCCCGACCGCCGCCTGCGCACCATCGCACGCCCGGTGGAACGTTTCGACGCCTCGCTGCAGCAGTTGATCGACGACATGTTCGAAACCATGTACGCCGCGCCCGGCATCGGATTGGCCGCGACCCAGGTCAACGTGCACAAGCGCGTCGTGGTGATGGACGTCTCGGAGAATTGTGACCAGCCGCTGGTGCTGATCAATCCGGAGGTGGAGGTGCTCGCCGGCGGCAAGCGCGAGTACACCGAGGGCTGCCTGTCGGTGCCCGGCTTTCACGAGCCGGTGCAGCGTCCCGAGAACATCGTGGTGCGCGCCTTCGATCGCGACGGCAAGCCGTTCGAGCTGCGGCCCGACGGGCTGCTGGCGGTCTGCATCCAGCACGAGCTCGATCACCTGGACGGCAAGCTGTTCGTCGATTACCTGTCGAACCTGAAGCGCCAGCGCATCCGCAGCAAGCTGGAAAAGCTGCACCGTCAGCCGGCCTGAGTGCGCACCATGAGCACCTCGCCATTGCGCTGCGTGTTCGCCGGCACCCCGGGCTTCGCCGCGACGATCCTGCAGGCCTTGCTGGCCTCGCCGCTGTGCCGCATCGAGGCCGTCTACACTCAGCCCGATCGTCCCGCCGGCCGCGGTCGCCAGTTGCTGGCCTCGCCGGTCGCCCAGCTCGCGGCAGCGCAGGCGATCGAGGTGCGCCGACCCATGTCGCTCAAAGGCGCGGACGAACAGGCCGCGCTCGCCGCGCTGCAGCCGGAGCTGATGATCGTCGCGGCCTACGGGCTGCTGCTGCCGCCTACCGTGCTCACGATTCCGCGCCTCGGCTGCATCAACGTGCACGCCTCGCTGCTTCCGCGCTGGCGCGGCGCAGCGCCGATCGAACGCGCGCTCGAGGCCGGTGACGCGCGCACCGGGGTCACGATCATGCAGATGGATGCCGGACTCGACACCGGCGCGATGCTGCTGAAGCGCGACTGCGCGATCGCCGATGACGACACCGGCGGCTCGCTGCGCGAACGCCTCGCGACGCTGGGCACCGCCGCGTTGCTGGAGGCGCTCGCGCTGCTGACGGACGGCTGCCTGCGCGCCGAGGCACAGGACGATTCCCTCGCGACCCACGCGCCGAAGCTGCGCCGCGAGGAGGCCGTGCTCGACTGGTCGCAACCGGCCGCGGTGCTGGCACGGCGCGTGCGCGCCTTCAACCCCGCGAACGTCTGCCAGACCATGGCAGGCGGCGAGGTACTGCGCATCTGGCTGGCCGACGCTGTGGCGACCGCCACCACGGCCCGACCCGGAGAAATCGTGACCGCCGCGCGCGACGGCATCGTGGTCGCCTGCAGCGAGGGGGCGCTGCGGCTCACGCGCCTGCAGCTGGCCGGCGGCAGGCCGATGGATGCGGCCGCGCTGCTCAACGGTCATGCCGCACGGTTCCGGCCCGGAACCGTGCTCGGCTGCGCGGCGGGCAGCTGAGATGCCACGCGTACGGGCGGCGCGTGCGATCGCCGCGGTGATCACCGGGGACAGCACGCTCGACGAGGCGCTCGAGCGCCACACCGCGCGACTCGCAGGCCGTGACCGCGCGTTGGCGCGGGAAATCGCCTTCGGTGTCTGCCGTCGCTATTTCGAACTCGACGCGTTGCTCGCGCAATTGCTGCAACGCCCGCTCAAGGCGCGCGACGCGGACCTGCGCGCGGTGCTGCTGGCAGGACTGTACCAGTTGCGCCACCTGCGCGTGCCCGATCACGCCGCGGTCAGCGAGAGCGTTGCCGCCTGCGCGGCGCTCGGCAAGGGCTGGGCGCGCGGACTGGTGAACGCGGTGCTGCGTGCGCACCAGGCGCGGCGCGCGGAACTCGAGGCACGGCTCGACGAGGCCGAGCGCCTGGCGCATCCGCGCTGGCTGATCGACGCGCTGCGCGCGGACTGGCCCGCGGACTGGGAAGCGATCGTCGCGGCGAACAACGCGGCGCCACCGCTCACCCTGCGTGTGAACACCGCGCGCACCAGCCGCGCGCAGTGGCTCGCCACGGCCGACGCGGCGGGCATCGAGGCACATCCCTGCGCGCTGGCCGAGGACGGCGTCACGCTGGCCGAGGCGAGCGAGGTCGTGCGCATTCCCGGCTTCGCCGACGGCCTCGTCAGCGTGCAGGACGAAGGCGCGCAGCTCGCGGCCACGCTGCTCGGATGCGGCGGCGACCAGCGTGTGCTCGATGCCTGCGCCGCACCGGGCGGCAAGGCCTGCCACCTGCTCGAGCGCCACCCCGCGCTCAGGCTCGGCGCGCTCGACGCGAGTGCCGCCCGCCTCGAGCGTGTGCGGCAGAATCTGGCGCGCCTCGCGCTCGAGGCGACGCTGCTGCACGGCGATGCCGCCGACCCGGCGACGTGGTGGAACGGTGAGCCCTTCGCCCACATCCTGGTCGATGCGCCGTGCTCGGGAACCGGCGTGATCCGCCGCCATCCCGATATCCGCATCCTGCGCGACGCGGAGCAGGTCGCGGCGGCCGCGGCCCTGCAACGCCGCATCCTGCGCGGCCTGTGGCCGTGCCTCGCACCCGGCGGCCAGCTGCTCTACGCGACCTGCTCGGTGCTCGCGTGCGAAAACGAGGGGACCATCGCGGACTTCCTGTCCGCCACACCGGATGCGCACGAGATCGATCCAGGTGTCGCGTGGGGCCGGGCGCGGGCGCACGGGCGCCAGCTGCTGCCCACACCCGACCGGCACGACGGTTTCTACTACGCGCTGCTGGTCAAGGACGGCGTGCGCGAACTGGCATAGAGCCGCGGGGCACCGGGCGGCCGGCGCGCGAAGCGGCGGTATTCCCACTGGTATTGTGCGGGCGCACGGCGTACCAGGCGTTCGATGGCAGCGTTGAGCGCGCTGGCGGCAGTCACCGGGTCCGCGTCGGCAAGCGCCGCGTCGGTCGGCTCGAAGCGGATCACGAAGCCGTCGCGACGACGCTCGCAGGCGCCCATCACACAGCCACTGCCGGTGCGCCGCAGCAGGCCGGCGACGATGGTCGGCGTGAACGCCGGGATACCGAAGAAATCGGCGAACACGCCGCCCGACTCGTCGGGTTGCTGGTCGGGCAGCACGAACAGCGTCTCGCCGGCGTGCAGCGAGCGCAACAGTCGCGCGACGCCTGCGCGCGTGGCCGGCGCCATCCGCGCGCCGCTGCGCGCGCGCCCGGCCAGCGCCGCCTCCGCCAGTGCTCCCTGACGGGCCTCGCGGTACAGCGCGGTCAACGGCCCGCGCGCGGCCAGGAACTGCCCCAGCACTTCCCAGTTGCCGAAATGCGGCACCAGCACCAGCACACCCTTGCCTGCGTGCGCAGCGCGCTCGAGGTGTTCGATGCCCTCGACCGCGCGCAGCCGGCGCTGCCAGCGCACGGCCGGCCCGCGCCACGCCAGCCCCAGCTCGCAGGCGAGCAGCGCCGTGTGCCAGAGGCTGTGGCGCGCGAGCTCGCGCTGCGCGCCGTGATCGAGTGCGGGGAAACACAGCTCGATGTTGCGCCGCGTGGTGCGCGCGCTGCGCGTGGCGAACACCCACAGCGTGGCGGCGAGCAGCCACGCAAGCGCGCGGCGCAGGCGCCACGGCAGCAGGCCGGTCGTGGCCAGCCAGGCAGTGAGCAGCAGACTTCGGGGATCACGCACTAGTTGCAGTCGTCCGGATGCGGGGTTGTTTCTATAATAAGCCCCTTTTTTTGCCCGACCGGCAGCGAGCGACCCATGGTATCGGCAATTTCCCCGACGGCGCCCCGCACCTTCCAGGACCTGATCCTCGCGCTGCAGCAGTTCTGGTCGCAGCAAGGCTGCGTGATCCTGCAGCCGCTGGACATGGAAGTCGGGGCCGGCACCTTCCACCCGGCCACCTTCCTGCGCTCGATCGGACCGGAGACCTGGAATGCCGCCTACGTGCAACCCTCGCGCCGTCCGAAGGACGGGCGCTACGGCGAGAACCCGAACCGCCTGCAGCACTACTACCAGTTCCAGGTGGTGATGAAGCCGTCGCCGGACGATTTCCAGCAGATCTACATCGAATCGCTGCGCTTCCTCGGCATCGACCCGGCCGTGCACGACATCCGCTTCGTCGAGGACAACTGGGAGTCACCTACCCTCGGCGCCTGGGGCCTCGGCTGGGAAGTGTGGCTGAACGGCATGGAAGTCACGCAGTTCACCTATTTCCAGCAGGTCGGCGGGCTCGAGTGTTTCCCGGTCACCGGCGAGATCACCTACGGAATCGAGCGCATCGCGATGTACCTGCAGGGCGTGGACAGCCTCTACGATCTGCTGTGGGCCAACGGGCCACAGGGACCGGTGAGCTACGGTGACGTGTTCCACCAGAACGAGGTGGAGATGTCGTGCTACAACTTCGAGGAGGCCGACGTGGCGTTCCTGTTCGCCTGCTTCGACCAGCACGAGAGCGAGTGCCGGCGCCTGATCGGGAAGCAGCTGCCGCTGCCCGCCTACGAGCAGGTGCTGAAGGCCTCGCACACCTTCAACCTGCTCGATGCACGGCACGCGATCTCGGTCACCGAGCGCCAGCGATTCATCCTGCGCGTGCGCACGCTCGCGCGTGCCGTCGCGCAGAGCTACCACGATATGCGCAAGGCGCTCGGCTTCCCGCTCGCCGCGCCGGAACTGCGCGCGGAACTGCTGGCGGCCGGGGAGATCGCACGATGAACGACGCCACGCTGCTGGTGGAGATCGGCACCGAGGAACTGCCACCGCGCAGCCTGCGCACGCTCGCGACCTCGTTCGCCGCCGCGCTGGCCGAGCGGCTGGACGAACAGCGCATCGCGCATGGCGAAGTGCGCTGGTACGCGACGCCGCGGCGGCTCGCGGTGCAGATCGATGCGGTGGCGACCACGCAACCCGACACCGTGGCCGAGAAGCTGGGACCGGCCATTGCCGCCGCCTTCGGCGCCGACGGCAAGCCCACCGGCGCGGCGCTCGGTTTCGCGCGCGGCTGCGGGGTGGCGGTCGATGAATTGCAGCGCGTCCCGGGCGACAAGGGCGAACGGCTGGCGTTTCGCCAGCAGGTGCCCGGACGGGCGACGGCGGCACTGCTGCCGGCGCTGGTGGAGGCGGCACTCGCCGCGCTGCCGATCGCCAAACGCATGCGCTGGGGCGCACGCCGCGCCGAATTCGTGCGCCCGGTGCACTGGGTGGTGCTGCTGCACGGCGATGCCGTGGTCCCGGGAAGCGTGCTCGGCGTCGCGGCCGGACGCGAGACGCGCGGACACCGCGTGCACGGCGCGGCGCGCATCACGCTCGCCGGTGCCGAAGGCTACGCGCAGGCGTTGCACGAACAGGGCTCGGTGATCGCCGACCACGAGCAACGCCGCGCCGCGATCGCCGAACAGGTGCGTGCCGAGGCCGCCAGGCTCGGCGGCAGCGCAGTGATCGACGACGAACTGCTCGAGGAAGTCTGCAGCCTGGTCGAATGGCCGCGTGCGCTGGCCGGGCGCTTCGAGCAGCGCTTCCTGCAGGTGCCGGCCGAAGCGCTGGTTTCCTCGATGAAGCAGCACCAGAAGTATTTCCACGTGATCGACGGCAGCGGGGCCCTGCTGCCGTGCTTCGTGACGGTAGCGAACATCGACAGCAGCGATCCACAGAAAGTCATCGACGGCAACGAGCGCGTGATCCGTCCGCGCCTCAGCGATGCGGCCTTCTTCTACGAGCAGGACCGGCAGACCACACTCGCGGCGCGCCGAGAACGGCTGCGCCAGATCGTGTTCCAGACCGATCTGGGCACGCTGTGGGACAAGACCGAACGCTTGGCGCGGCTCGCACGCACGATCGGCGCGGCGATCGACGCCGATCCCGCGCTGTGCGCGCGCGCCGCCGAGCTCGCGAAGTCCGACCTGGTGAGCGAGATGGTGCTCGAGTTCGACGAACTGCAGGGCGTCATGGGGCGCTACTACGCACTGCACGACGGCGAGGATCCCGAAGTCGCGGCTGCGCTCGCCGAACAGTACCTGCCGCGTCACGCGGGTGATGAACTCGCACGCGGCAAGGTCGGCATCGCGCTCGCGCTGGCCGACCGGCTCGACACCCTGACCGGCATCTTCGGCATCGGCCAGCCACCGACCGGCTCGCGCGATCCGTTCGCGCTGCGCCGGGCCGCGCTCGGCGTACTGCGCACGGTGATCGGGAACGGTCTCGAGCTCGACCTGCTGCCGCTGATCGCGCAGGCCGCCGCCGGCCATCCGGTGCTTGCGAGCCGCGCCACCGTGGTCGAGTCGGTGCGCGACTACGTGTTCGAACGCCTGCGCGCCTGGTACGCCGATGCCGGTATCGCCAGCGAATGTTTCCTCGCCGTGCAGGCACGTGGCGTGACGCGCCCACTGGACTTCGACCGCCGCGTGCGCGCGGTGGCGGCATTCGCGGCGCGGCCGGAAGCCGGCGCGCTCGCGGCCGCCAACAAGCGGGTCGCGAACATCCTCGCGAAGCAGGCGCCCGGCGAGATTCCCGCGCAGGTCGATGCGGCGCTGCTGGTCGAAGCCGCCGAGGCGACGCTGGCCGCGGAACTCGATCGGTGCATCGCGGCGAGCGCCGCCCCGCTGGCGAGCGGCGATTACGCCGGCGTGCTCGGCGAGCTCGCGGCGCTGCGCGCTCCCGTCGATGCGTTCTTCGAGCAGGTGCTGGTCAACTGCGAGGACGCACGCCTGCGCGCGAACCGCTACGCTCTGCTGGCACGCCTGCGCGCGGCCTTCCTCGGCGTCGCCGACATTTCGGCGCTGGCGGTCACGGCATGAGATTCGTGATCCTCGATCGCGACGGCGTGATCAACGTCGACTCGCCCGATTATATCAGGACGCCCGGGCAGTGGCAGCCGATCCCGGGCAGCATCGAGGCGATCGCGGCGCTGTCGCGCGCGGGTTTCGAGATCATCGTCGCGACCAACCAGTCCGGGCTGGGGCGCGGGCTGTTCGGGCTGGGCGAACTCGAGGCGATGCACCGCAAGCTGTGCGCGGCGGTCGAGGAACGCGGTGGCCGCATCGGCAGCATCTTCTACTGCCCGCACCGGCCGGACGACGGCTGCGCGTGCCGCAAGCCGGCGACCGGGCTGCTCGACGCCGCCGAGCGGCAATACGGCTGTTCGCTCGCCGGCAGCGTGCTGGTGGGCGACTCGATGAGGGACATCGAACTGGCGCGCGCGAAGGACTGCGCGCCGGTGCTGGTGCTGACCGGCAACGGCATCAAGACCAGCGCCCGGCTGGGGGCGCACGATGCCGACGTGCGGGTATTCAACGACCTGGCCGCCGCGGCGGTCGCCATCCTGCACGAAGGCTGAAGCATCCATGCGAGCCATGCTGCTGTTCCTGCGCTCGCTGCTGTTCTACGCGGTGTACGGGGTTTCGGTGGTCGCCTGGGGCGCGTTCATGCTGCTGGCCGCACCGATGCTCGACTACCCGGCGCGCTACCGGCTGCTGATGGTGTGGAACCGCTTCGCGATCCGCTGGGTCGCGATCACCTGCGGCGTACGTTATCGCATCGAGGGAATGGCGAACCTGCCGTCGCACGGTTGCGTCGTGGTCGCGAACCACCAGAGCAGCTGGGAGACGATCTTCCTCGCGACGCTGTTCCCGCAACTGTGCATCCTGCTGAAACGCGAACTGCTGCGGATCCCGTTCTTCGGCTGGGCGCTGGGGTTGCTGCGCCCGATCGCGATCGATCGCAGCAACCCGCGCGCGGCGCTGAAACAGGTGGTGGAGGAAGGCGCCGAACGTCTCGCGAGCGACTGCAGCGTACTGATCTTTCCCGAGGGCACGCGGGTCGATGCCGGCGAGCCGCTGCGCTTCTCGCGCAGCGCCGCGCAGCTCGCGGTGCGCGCCGGCGTCGGGATCGTCTGCGTGGCGCACGACGCCGGCAAGTGCTGGCCCGCACGGCGGTTCCTGAAAATTCCGGGCGAGATCAACGTCGCGATCAGCACCCCGATGGCGAGCACGGGCAGCGACGCCGGCAGTCTGACGCGCCAGGCGCAGGGCTGGATCCAGCAGCAACTGGACGACTTCGCGACGCGCGGCTGAGCCCTAATACGCGTGGTGCAGCGCCTTGCCGGGGCGCGGCCAGCGCAACGCGAGCACACTTCCCGCCAGGCCACACGTCACGTACGCCGTGCACAGATCCGCGCCGCCGAAGCAGATATTCGAGGTGAGCGGATCCGGAACCTCGATGTACTCCACCGTCGATCCGTCGGCGGCGATCACCATGATGCCGCCGCTTCCCGCGGTCGCCACGCAGACGTTGCCGGCGCCGTCGACGGCAAGACTGTCGGGGTAGCGACCGGCAGCGGCTCGTGCAAGCAGCGTTTCGGTTGCGGGCAGCACGCAACCGGGCGTGTCGATCCCGAAGCGCAGGATATTGCCGGTATAGGTTTCCGCCACATACAGGAAGCGTTCGTCCGGCGACAGTCCGATGCCGTTGGGACTGTCCAGCGGCGCGATCACCTCGGTGATCGCGCTGCCGTCGGCGCGTGCGTAGCACACCGCTCCGCGGTCGCGGGTCCGTGCATGCACCTTGCCGTAGTCGGTGAACCAGAAGCCACCGTGCGCATCGAACACCAGATCGTTCGGCGCCCGCAGCGGGTTGCCGTCGACCTCGGTGTACAGGGTCGTCACGGCGCCCGTGCGCGGATCCACCCGCTGGATCGAACCGGGCCGGGCGTCGGGTGGCGCCTCGGCAATCGGGACGCGCAGCCCATCGCGTTCGATCCACGCCGAGCCGCCGTTGTTGCACACATAAATGGTCTTGTTTGGCCCCGGCGCCGCGCCGTTCGGGCCGCCACCGGTGTGGGCGACGAGGTGTGCGCTGCCGTCGGGCTCGATCCGGCTGAGGCGGCCGCCGAGTATTTCGACCACGATCAGCGAGCCGTCGTGGAGCGCAATGGGTCCTTCGGGGACGGCCAGTCCGGTGGCAACGACGCGCGTGGTGCTCACTCCCGCAGCGCCTCGATCAGCTGCGCGAGGCGGGCGTCGTCGCGGTCCTCGACCGGCAGCGGCAGGCACAGGCCGTCGACGAGTCCGTCGAAGCGGCGTCGCAACTCGGACGCCAACCGGTCCCACGTGGCGGCGGGCACCAGCGTGTCGAGCAGTTCGTCATCGATCTCGGCGGCCAGCAGATCCCAGCGATTCGCGCGCACCAGCGCGCGCAGTTTCTCGCCGGTCGCCTTGTTGCCGTGCAGCTCCAGCGCCCCCCAGTAGTGCGGTGTCGAGAGGTTGATCGCGAGCATCTCGCGCCGTTGTTCGCGCTGTGCGCGTACCTCGGCGTCGGAGTTGCCGGTGGCACAGACCGGAGCCGCTATCAACGCCACGCTGCCAGGCGGCCGGCCGGCGCTGCGCTCGCCCTGGTGGATGCGCGCACGCGTGACCTCCTCGAGGTAGCGCACGGTGGTGGCGGCAGGATGCGTGAGCAGGCCGTCCGCGCTGGCGCCGGCGAGAGTGCTCATCAGGGGACCGATCGCGCCGAGATGCACCGGGATGCGCGCATCCGGCAGCGGCTTCGGGCGCGTCCACCAGTTCTGGCGGTTCAGCCGATAGTACGCGCCCTCGAAATGCAAAGGCACGTCGTGCTGCCAGGAATTCCAGATCGCGCCGAGCGCACCGAGGTACTCGCGCATGCGCGCGGCCGGCGGATGCCACGGCACCGCATACTTGCCGACCAGCATCTGCGGCACCAGCGAGCTGAGCCCGAGACGAAAGCGTCCACCCGAGAGTGCCGCGAGGTTCCACGTGCCCACCGCGGTCACCATCGGGCTGCGCGCGAAACACACCAGGCCACTGGTCGCCACCCCGACGCGCGAGGTCGCGGCAATCGCCGCATGCGCGCCGAGCAGCGCGTCGTGCGCCACATCCGCCACCGTGACCACATCGCAGCCCAGCGCTTCGGCGCGCCGCGCCTGCGCGGGCACGTCGGCGAGCTCCAGGTTCATGTCCAGGGTGAGCCAGACTTTCACGTCGAAGGTGCCCGAACTCAGCGCCGCCGGCGCTCGGGGATCGCGAGGCCGTGCAGCCTGGCGCTGGCCTCGCTCATCAGGCGAACCGCTTCGGCACGCGGCGTGGCAGCGATGCGCTCGGCCGTCGCGCGATTGCGCTCGCCCGCGATCCAGACCGGTCCCTGCCCGAGCTGCTCCAGCGCCTCGCGCGCCACGTCGCCGGAACTCATCGGGACGATTCCGAGTGTCTGCACGGCCGCGTTCGCCTCGGGTACGTCGCTGCGATCGAAGCGCACGCTGGAGCGCTCCATCGCCGGTGTGGTGGTGGCGCCCGCCAGCAGACCGAGCACGTCGACGCCGCTGGCACCCAGCTCCCACCACAGTCCTTCGGCCAGCACCTTGTCGAAGGACTTGGTTGCTGCGTAGGTGGCGACGTACCCGCCGCCGGCGAGCGCCGACAACGACGACATCAGGATGATGCCGCCACGTCCGCGCTCCTTCATGCGCGAGCCGAGCAGATGCACCAGTGTCAACGGACCGATGCAGTTCAGGCGCACCAGGCCGAGCGCCTTGTCGAGCTCGTCGTCGACCAGGAAGCCTGCCCCATGGGTGGCACCGGCGTTGTAGACCAGCATGCCGACCTCACGCTCACCGACGATTGCCGCGGCACGCGCGCCGAGATCGGGTGCCGTCAGATCGAGCGCGTGCGTGCTCACCCGCACACCGTAGGTGCGCGAGACCGCCGCCGCCACCTCATCGAGCGGAGCCTGCCGGCGTGCCGTGAGGATCAGGTCGAGACCGCGCGCCGCGAGCTGTTCGGCGAAGCTGCGCCCGATTCCTTCCGAGCCACCGGCCACGAACGCCCAGGGGCCGTAGCGCTGCGCGAAGCGCAGCTGTTCTTGTTCTTGCATGGCGTGTTTCCGATGGCCGCGCGTCCAAGGCCCGGCATGGCCTTGCGATTGCTCTTTTCGTCAGTCGACCTGACCATTATGTCAGCCAGGAACCCGCGCGCATAGTCTGCATCGCTGGCTTGGCCGCGCCCGATGGCGCGACGTCGATCGGCGAGCCGGAATTCAGATGTCCAGATTCGCGACCGCCAGCGCGTTCTGCTCGATGAACAGCCGGCGCGGCTCGACGTCGTCGCCCATCAGGGTGGTGAACAGCTGATCGGCGGTGATCGCGTCCTCGACCGTCACGCGCAGCAGGCGACGGGCTTCCGGGTCCATCGTGGTTTCCCACAGCTGTTCCGGGTTCATCTCGCCGAGACCCTTGTAGCGCTGGATCGTATACCCCTTGCGTGCCTCAGCCATCAACCATTCCAAAGCATCTGCAAAGGTAGTGACCACTTGCTCACGCTCGCCGCGACGAACGAAGCCGTCGGCCTCGATCAGGTCCGACAGGGTGCGGCCCAAGCCGACGATCTCGCGGTATTCGCCGGAGGCCAGGAAATCCCGCGACAGCACGTAGCGGGTCGCTACACCATGGCTGGTGACCTCGACCGCGGGTAGCGCCTGGTGGCGCTCCTCGTCTTCATGGGCGTAGAAGCGGAACACGTCGTCGCCGGAACGTCGATCGCCGGCGAAGCGCTGCGCGAGCGTCTGCAGCCAGTGCTGCAGCGAGTCGCGGTCCGCCAGCCGGGCGCCGTCGAGCGCCGGAACCATCATCATTTCCTCGAGCACACGCTGCGGGTAGATCCGCGACATGCGCTCGATGATCCGCAGCACACGGCGGTACTGCGCGACCAGCGATTCCAGCGCCTCGCCCCCGATGCCGGGCGCTTCGCGGTTCACGTGCAGCGTGGCGTTCTCCAGCGCGGACTGCGTAAGGTATTGGCCCAGCGCGTCGTCGTCCTTCAGGTACTGCTGCTGCTTGCCCTTGGCGAGCTTGTACAGCGGCGGCTGCGCGATATAGATGTGACCGCGCTCGATCAGGTCGCGCATCTGGCGGAAGAAGAATGTCAGCAGCAGCGTACGGATGTGCGAGCCATCCACGTCGGCGTCGGTCATGATGATGATGCGGTGGTAGCGCAGCTTGTCCGCATTGAACTCGTCACTGCCGATCCCGCAGCCGAGTGCAGTGACCAGCGTGCCGATCTCCTGCGAGGACAGCATCTTGTCGAAACGCGCTTTCTCGACGTTCAGGATCTTGCCCTTCAGCGGCAGGATGGCCTGGTAGCGACGATCGCGCCCCTGCTTGGCCGATCCACCGGCGGAATCGCCCTCGACCAGGAACAGTTCGGACTGCGACGGGTCCTTTTCCTGGCAGTCGGCGAGTTTGCCCGGCAGGCCGGCGATATCGAGTGCACCCTTGCGCCGCGTCATCTCGCGCGCCTTGCGGGCCGCCTCGCGTGCCCGCGCGGCGTCGATCATCTTGCCGACCACCGCCTTGGCTTCCCCCGGGTATTCGAGGAGATAGTCACCGAACTTCTCGTTCATCGCCTGTTCGACGGCGTTCTTGACCTCGGAGGACACCAGCTTGTCCTTGGTCTGCGACGAGAACTTCGGGTCCGGCACCTTGACCGAGATCACCGCAGTCAGTCCCTCGCGCGCGTCGTCGCCGGTAGTCGCGACCTTTGCTTTCGCAGCCAGCCCTTCCTTCTCGATGTAGCTGTTCAGATTGCGGGTCAGCGCGGCGCGGAAGCCGGCCAGGTGGGTGCCGCCATCACGCTGCGGGATGTTGTTGGTGTAGCAGAACACGTTCTCCTGGTAGGAGTCGTTCCACTGCATCGCGACTTCGACGCCGATGCCACCCTGATCGCTGCGGAAATGCAGCACGCGATTGATCGAGGTCTTGTTCGTGTTCAGGAACTCGACGAAAGCGCGCACGCCACCCTCGTAACCGTAACGCACCTCCTCGCCGGAGCGCTCATCCTTGAGCAGGATCTGCAGCCCCGAGTTGAGGAACGCCAGTTCGCGCAGCCGCTTGGCGAGGATATCGAAGTGGAACTCGATGTTGCGGAAGGTCTCGGGTGAGGGATGGAAGCGGATTTCTGTTCCCTTGGTGGCGGTGTCGCCAACCACGGCAAGCGGCGCCACCGGCACGCCGTGCCGGAACACCATCTCGTGAACCTTGCCGTTGCGGCGGATGCGCAGCGTCAACTCCGATGACAGCGCGTTGACCACCGAGGCGCCCACCCCGTGCAAACCGCCTGAAACCTTGTAGCCGCCGGTTTCTTCGCCGAACTTGCCGCCTGCGTGCAGCGTAGTCATGATCAGTTCGGCCGCCGATACCCCCTCTTCGTGCATATCGGTGGGGATGCCACGCCCGTTGTCGATGACGCTGACCGATTCGTCGGGGTGCAGGATCACCTGGATCTGGTTGCAATGCCCTGCCAGCGCCTCGTCGATCGAGTTGTCGACCAGTTCGAATACCATGTGGTGCAGACCCGTGCCATCGTCGGTGTCACCGATATACATTCCTGGGCGCTTGCGTACCGCGTCGAGTCCCTTCAGTACCTTGATGCTCTCGGCGCCATACTCGGCATCGACCATGCTATCCGTGGGTTCCACCATTGCCTTCCTCTATTGGGCGTATCACGCCATGTTCCACGTGGAACAATTGAATTTGCTGCCGAGCCACTCCATCCCAGCAGTCGCGCAATTCTTCCGCGTCCACACAACTCAGCAGTATCTGACACTGCATTGCATCCAGAAGCCCGCACAGTTGCTGTCGATGCTTCCGATCCAGTTCAGCCGGCAGATCATCGATCAGAAACACGCAACCGCGCCCCGATTCCGCCATGAATACCCGCCCCTGCGCCAGCTTCATCGCCGCGACCACCAGCTTCTGCTGTCCACGCGACAACACCTCGGCCGCGTTCTTGCCGCGCAGCCGCACGCGTATATCCGCACGGTGCGGCCCGCTATGCGTGAACCCGCGCTCCCGGTCGCGTTCCAACTGCTCTTGCAGCACTTCACCCAGCTCGCGTGAGGTGTCCCAGCCTCGCGAATAGCCAAGCTCGAGATCGTCCACTTGCAGCAATTCACGCAAGGTTTGCTGAAAAACGGGACGAAAACGCTCGAAATAGCGCTCTCTGAGTTCATGCAGGCGCTGCGCACCGGCCGTAAGCCGGTTATCCCACGCGGCCAGTTCAACGGCCCGAATTCTATCACGGCGCAGCAGGGCATTTCGCTGGCGTAGACACCGATGCACGTCCATCCAGAACCGGTGAAACTCATGTTCCACGTGGAACACGCCCCAGTCGAGGAACTGCCGCCTGACCTTCGGTCCACCTTCGATCAAATCGAAGGTCGAGGAATTGATCAGCTGCAGGGGCAGGCGCAAGGCCAGCTCAGCCGAGTTGCGAACCGCCTGACCCTGGATCCGTCCGCTGAAGCTGCCATCCCGCTCGCGCGACACTCCGATCGCCACCGGTACCGGATCCGGACCACCGGGTGTCACGCTGGCGAAAACGGTACAGGAATCCGCATCGTACCGGATCACCGGATCGAGCCGCGCCGATCGGAACGAGCGCCCCGATCCGAGCACATAGACGGCCTCGAGCACACTGGTCTTGCCGGACCCGTTCGGCCCACACAGCAGGTTGATGCGGCGCAGGTTCAGCTCCGCCTGCTCGATATTTCTGAGCTGCGCGATGCGCAGCCGCTGTATCAACATCCTGCGTGCAGTGTTGGAGTAGTTCAGAGTCGCATCGGCATCACGACGTACAACGCTTCCCCGCCCGCCGCGGGATCGTCGATCAGCACGCTGCGGCTGCCGTCCGACAACTGGAACTGCACTTCCTCGCTGCCAAGCGCGCTCAGCACGTCGATCAGGTAGCCGACGTTGAAACCGATCTCGACGCGTGCACCGTTGTAGCTCACGCCCACTTGCTCCTCGGCCTCTTCCTGCTCGGGGTTGTTCGCCAGGATCTGTACGTTGCCGTCGTCGAATATCAGCCGCACGCCGCGATACTTCTCGTTCGACAGGATCGCGGTGCGTGCCAGTGCATCCCTCAGCTCGACCCTGGAGCCGATCATCCGTTTGTCGGCCTCGCGTGGCAGCACACGCTCATAATCGGGAAACTTGCCATCGACCAGCTTCGACGTGAAGGTGAATTCCGGCGTGATCGCGTGGAAGTGGTTGCCGCCGAGCACGACGCGCACGTCCTCGGCCGGATCCTGCAGCAGGCGCAGCAGCTCGAGCACCCCCTTGCGCGGCAGGATCACCTGCGCATCGGCCCGCACACCGCCCATCTCGCCGCAGAAGGTCGCCATCGCAAGACGGTGTCCGTCGGTGGCCACGGTGCGCAGCCGACTCGGCGTCAGCTCGAACAGCATGCCGTTCAGGTAGTAGCGCACGTCCTGCTGTGCCATCGAGAACGCCGTGCGGTCGATCAGCTGTCTGAGCCGTACCTGGCTCATCGTGAACTCTACCGAGCCATCCGCTTGCTCCGTATTCGGAAACTCACTGGCCGGCAACGTCGACAGCGTGAAGCGGCTGCGACCACAACGCAGTTGCAGCCGCTCGCCGTCGAGTGTGAACTCGAGCCGCCCGGCTTCCGGCAGCGATTTGCAGATATCGGCCAGCTTGCGCGCCGGTACCGTGATCTCGCCGCTCTCGCCGGGATCCGGCAGCGTGATCCGGGCGGCGAACTCGACCTCTGTGTCCGTGCCGGTCAGCGTGAGTCGGTCACCGTCGAGCGTGATCAACACGTTCGACAGGATCGCCAGCGTCTGGCGTCTTTCCACAACACCGGCAACCAGGCTCAGCGGTTTCAGCAAGGTATCCCGGGAAATCGCAAATTTCATGCATCGAGTCTCCGCAGTGAGTATCTGACCCCGGCCCCGCTTCCATGCATCGCGCCCGGATCCTCAGGTCGACAACAGCCGGTAGAGGTTCTTGTAATCTTCGCGAATATCCGCGTCGGATTCGCGCAACTCCTTGATTTTCTTGCAAGCATGCAGAACTGTCGTGTGATCCCTGCCCCCGAACGCCTCACCGATCTCCGGCAGACTGTGATTCGTCAATTCCTTCGCCAGCGCCATCGCGAGCTGGCGCGGCCGCGCCACCGAACGGCTGCGTCGCTTCGACAACAGATCGGAGAGCTTGATCTTGTAGTATTCCGCCGCCGTGCGCTGGATGTTGTCCAGACTGACCTGGCGATCCTGCAGTGCCAGCAGGTCCTTCAGTGATTCCTTGACCAGCTCGATGTCGATGCGCCGGTTCATGAACTGGGCGCTGGCGATCACGCGCTTCAGCGCCCCCTCGAGTTCGCGCACGTTCGACTTGATGCGCTGCGCCACGAAGAACGCCGCGTCCGCCGGCAGATCGATGCCGCCCTGCTCGGCCTTCTTCATTAATATGGCAACGCGTGTCTCCAGCTCCGGTGGCTCCACGGCCACCGTCAACCCCCAGCCAAAACGCGACTTCAAGCGCTCCTCGAGCCCGTCGATCTCCTTCGGGTAGCGGTCGCAGGTCAGGATCATCTGTTGCCCGCCCTCGAGCAAGGCATTGAAAGTATGGAAGAATTCTTCCTGCGAGCGTTCCTTGTTGGCGAAAAACTGGATGTCGTCGATCAGCAGCGCGTCCACTGAACGGTAATAACGCTTGAAGTCGTTGATCGCGTTGAGCTGCAACGCCTTGACCATATCGGCGACGAAACGCTCCGAGTGCAGGTAGACGATGCGCGCCTTCGGGTTACGCTCGAGCAGCGCGTTGCCGACCGCGTGCATCAGGTGCGTCTTGCCGAGCCCGACGCCGCCGTAGATGAACAACGGGTTGTACGAGCCGCCCGGATTGGCAGCCACCTGCTGCGCGGCCGCCCGCGCAAGCTGGTTGCTCTTGCCCTCGACGAAACTCTGGAAGGTGTAGTTCTCGACCAGGAAGTTGTTGTGCCGCGGCGTGATCTCGGCGTCCGATTTGCGACTCATCGCAACCGGCACCATCGGCGCGGACTCGGCCGCCACCGCTGCGATCGACGCCAGCTGGCGCGGTTCGGCCGCCGGCGTGGCGCTGCGCTCCACGAGCGGCGCGCGTGCGAGCGGGTCCTGCGTCTGCGTCTCGAGTTGCACCGACGCGATGCGTCCGCCCGAAACCTCGATCACCAACTGCCGGATGCGGTCGAAATACTTCTCCCGGACCCAGTCCTTCACGAACCGGTTGGGCGCGATCAGGTGCAATTCGGCGGCGTCTTCCTGCGCCCGCAGCGGCCGTATCCAGGTGTTGAACTGCTGCGGAGGCATCTCGTCACGCAGAAAGCTGCTGCAGCGCTGCCAGGTCACATCCATCCTCTGACTCATCCCGAAGGCATCGTACGAAACCGCCGATCGACGCACGTTGTTATTGTCCCACCTACGATCTCCGCAACGGTGCCGGTGACCCTGAATAACTTGGCGCGCGCAGTGTATCGTTTTCCACAGAACTTATACACACGACCGCAGAAAAATTTTCATTTGTTGCTTTTCTGTTCTTTATCATAACGTTACAAATAAACAATCAGGCTGGATGACGAACGCGAAACTGGCGTGAGGAAATCATTTCTGTTGATAACATGTGTATATATTCTGAGTCTCCTGTTTGCTTCCTGTGCCACCACGGTCCGCTCGCATCGGCACCTTCAACCGGACATACCACACGGCGCACCGCATTCCCGCCGCTTGTTCGTATTCCAACCCATTGATGGGCAAATGTTTTTGCAACTTGTCCACAGATGATGGCAAGATCGTCCCGAAGTTGGACGAAGGAGGGGCCATCGGTTGCGCCCCTTGCTGCCCGCTCCATCGGGCCATCGGGGGCAGGCAATAATTCCACTGCCGGGAACAGCTTTCATTTGCCCAACTGAGCGGATTTCACTAGAATCCCGCGTCTTTTTCGACGATCCGGGCCAACCAGCCCCGGGAATGAGGCGAACGACCATGAAGAGAACTTTCCAGCCGAGCAATCTGAAGCGCAAGCGTACCCACGGTTTTCGCGCACGCATGGCGACCCGCAACGGCCGGTTGGTGCTCAGCCGCCGTCGTGCCAAGGGCCGCAAGCGGCTGTCCGCCTGAGCGAACAGCATCGGCGATGCATGACGGGCGCGCGCTTTCCCCGGCAGGTGCGCCTGCTGGACAGCACGCAGTTCAAGGCCGTTTTCGACGGCGCCGAGGCCCGTGTCTCGTTGCGCGAACTGCTGGTGCTGTCCCGGGCGAACGGACTGGAGCATCCGCGACTCGGTATCGTCGTCGGCAAGAAGAACTGCCGGCTCGCATCGTCGCGCAACCGGATCAAGCGCCTGATCCGGGAATCCTACCGGCACCACCTCGACGTGCTGGCGGGCCTCGATATCATCGTGCTGGCGCGGCGCGGCATCGCTGAACTCGACAACGCCTCCATCAGCGGGAGTCTGGCGAAGTCATGGACCCGGCTCGGCAAGGTATCGCGAACAACCCCGGCCGCATCGTGCGACACGCCTGCGTCGCCGTGATGATCGGCGTCATCGACGCCTACCGTTATCTGCTCAGTCCCTGGATCGGCCAGCACTGCCGCTTCGATCCGACCTGTTCCCGCTACGCCCGCGAAGCGATACTGACGCACGGTCCGCTGGCCGGCGCCTGGCTAGCGCTGCGTCGGCTGTCGCGCTGTCACCCGTGGTGCGCCGGTGGCCATGACCCCGTCCCTGAACCGCGCCCGACGCGCGCGAGCCCTGTCAACCCGAGCCCGGAATCCCGCAGCTAAATGGACATTCAACGCAATCTGCTGATCGTCGCGCTCATCCTCGTCTCGGGCTTCATCCTGATCGACTGGGTGCAGTACCGTGCCGAACACGCACCCGCTGCGGTCGCCGCCAGCGCAGCTGCCCCCGCAGCGACGGCCGCCGATGCCGACCCGGTGACCATTCCGACCGCCCCCGCGCAACCACCGACCTCGGCGACCGACCTGCCGGCGGCGGCTCCCGCCGCCGAGCCTCTGCCAGTGGCGACGCGCGATGCAAACACCGCGGTCCGTGTCGCGACCGACACCTTGTTGCTCGATATCGCCCTGCTCGGTGGCGACATCACGCGCGTCGCCTTGCCCGAACACCACGCGAAAATCGCAGATCCCGACCAGCCCTTCGTGTTGATGCAGCAGGACCCCACCGCCGTCTACATCGCTATGAGCGGTCTGATCGGCGCCAACGGCACCGATACCGCACAGGGACGCCCGTACTTCACGGCGGCGGCCCCGGCCTACGAACTCGCTCCCGGCCAGGACGAACTGACCGTCGATCTGCACTACCGCGGCGCCGACGGCGTCGACATCACCAAGCGCTTCGTATTCCACCGTGGCGCCTACGTCGTCGATGTCGCGTACCTCATCGACAACACCAGCGCCCAGCCGTGGCGCGCTGCGTTGTTCGGACAGCTCAAGCGTGACGGACGTCCCGATCCGGGTGCCAGCGGCGGCGCGCTCGGTGTAAAACCGTTCATCGGTTTCGCCACGCGCACCGCCGACGAGCCGTACCAGAAATTCACCTTCGACGACGTCGCCGAGACGCCGTGGCAAGCAAACAACCAGGGCGGCTGGATCGCACTGGTCCAGCACTATTTCATCGGCGCCTGGATCCCATCACCCGAGCACACGCACACTTTCGGAATGCTCCGAACTGCTGCCGGCGACCATATCGGGCGCTTCACCACGCCGGAGATCGACGTCGCGCCCGGCACCACGGGACGTATCGCCGCGCGTTTCTACGCCGGACCGAAGGACCAGTACCGCCTGTACGAGATCTCGCCCGGGCTGGACCTCACGGTCGACTACGGCTGGTTGTGGTGGATCGCGCAGCCGCTGTTCGCGCTGTTGTATTTCTTCGCCACCGGACAGCTGCACATCGCGGGCTGGTCCGTCGAGCTCGGCAGCGGGATCGGCAACTGGGGCTGGGCAATCGTGCTGCTGACGGTGCTCGTGAAGGCCGTGTTCTTCCATCTGTCGGCCACCAGCTACAAGTCGATGGCCAAGATGCGCAAGCTGCAGCCGCGCATGCTCGAACTGCGCGACCGCTATGGCGACGATCGTCAGAAGCTGTCGCAGGAAACGATGGAACTCTACCGCAAGGAGAAGGTGAACCCGCTCGGCGGCTGCCTGCCCATGCTGATCCAGATGCCGGTGTTCCTGGCGCTGTACTGGGTGCTGCTGGAAAGCGTGGAACTGCGCCATGCGCCGTTCGCGTTGTGGATCCGCGACCTGTCGGCGATGGATCCGTATTTCGTGCTGCCACTGCTGATGGGTGCGTCGATGTACTTCCAGCAGAAACTCAATCCGCCGCCGCCGGACCCGATGCAGGCCAGGATTTTCCAGTTCATGCCGATCATCTTCACCGTGTTCTTCCTGTTCTTCCCGGCCGGACTGGTGCTGTACTGGCTGGTGAACAACCTGCTGTCGATTGCCCAGCAATGGGTCATCACGCGCCAGATCGAAAAGGCCGCCTGATCCGCCGGCACCGCCCATGAACCCGTCCGCAGACCCCGACACGATCGCCGCCATCGCGACCGCGTCGGGGCGCGGCGGGATCGGGATCGTGCGCGTTTCCGGCCCGCGCGCCGCCACCATTCTCGCGAGCATCTGCGGATCGATCCCCGCACCGCGTCACGCCCATTTCGCCGAATTCCGCGATCCCTCGGCCAACGCCACCGATGCGGTGATCGACCACGGCATCGCGCTGTACTTCGAGGCGCCGCACAGTTTCACCGGCGAAGACGTGGTCGAACTGCAGGGCCATGGTGGCCCGGTCGTCACCGACCTGGTGCTGCGTTGCGTGCTGCGCCTCGGCGCGCGCCCGGCGCGTCCCGGCGAATTCAGCGAACGCGCTTTCCTGAACGGCCGGCTGGATCTGGCGCAGGCCGAGGCCATCGCCGATCTCATCGACAGCGCCACCGAGCAGGCGGCCCGCAATGCGATGCGTTCGCTGCAAGGCGCCTTTTCCGCCCGGATCGACGAACTGCTGCAGCAACTCATCGCCCTGCGCGTCTACGTCGAGGCCAGCATCGACTTCAGCGAGGAGCAAATCGATTTCCTGGCCGACGGCGAGGTCTCGCAGCGCCTGCACGCCCTGCGACGGCAGCTACGGGCCGTGCGCGATACCGCACGCAACGGGGTACTCGTTCGCGACGGTATCACGCTGGTACTCGCGGGACGCCCGAACGCCGGCAAGTCCAGCATCATGAACACGCTGGCCGGCCGCGACACCGCGATCGTGACCGCGATCCCCGGAACCACGCGCGACGTGCTGCGCGAGGAAATCGCGATCGACGGCCTGCCGCTGCACATCATCGATACCGCCGGCCTGCACCACAGCCCCGATGCCATCGAACAGGAAGGCATTCGCCGCGCACGCCGCGAGATCGAACGCGCCGACCACCTGCTGCTGATCATCGACAGCAGCGCCGGCGAGCAGCCCGTACAGGTACTCGAGGAACTGTTCAGCACCGAACACCCGCGTCTGCCGCCACTGACCGTGGTGCAGAACAAATGCGACCTTTCCGGCCTCACGCCGGGCCTGCACACAGGCAGCACGCCGCCGGCGATCGCGGTGTCCGCGTTGACCGGCGCCGGGATCGCCGCGTTGCGCGCACACCTTAAGCGCCTGGCCGGTTACCACGACGTCTCGGCCGGTGATTTCTCCGCACGTCGCCGCCACCTGGACGCCCTCGACCGCTGTGCCGACGCCCTCGATGCCGGTATCGATGCCCTCGATGCGCACGCCGCCGCCGAACTCCTCGCCGAACACCTGCGCGACGCCCAGCAGCAGCTCGGCGAAATCACCGGCCAGTTCAGCAGCGACGACCTGCTCGGACGGATCTTTGCGAGTTTCTGCATCGGCAAGTAGCCGGTTCCGGGGGAGTCCGGCGCCGGCCGATGGTGTGCTGTAAGTCATTGTCGATAAACAATTTCTGTTCCTGAGGCGGCCGAAAGGTACCGACGGAAGCCGATCTCGCTTGAGTACACATATGAGTACACATGGCGGGCATGATGGGTGAAATTCCTCGTGTGTACTCAGAGGCCCGCCCATGCCGCTCACCGACACCGCCATCCGGGCGCTGAAGCCGAAGGCGAAGCGCTACTCCAGGACCGACGAGCGCGGCCTCGTGCTCGAGGTGTTCCCGACCGGCGGCATGCTCTGGCACTACCGGTACCGGCTGAACGGCAAGCAGGAGCGGGTGACGCTGGGCCGCTACCCGGCGCTGTCGCTCAAGCTCGCGCGTGCCGAGCGCGACAAGCGCGAGACGATGGTCGCGCAGGGCCAGTCGCCCGCCGTCCAGAAGCAGCTCGCGAAACAAGGGGCGGCGCCCGACACCACCGTAGCCGAGTTCGGCGAGCGCTTCTTCCGCGAAGTGGTGGCCAAGGACCGGTGGGACCTCACAATCCCGCGCCGCTACTTCGACAAGTCGATCGTTCCGGCCATCGGCACCAAGGCGGTCCGCGACGTGACCGCCGAAGACGTGCGCGCCATCATCTGGAAGAAGAAGGACGAGGGGTTCGACGCGGCGGCCGGCAACATTCGCAGCGTGCTGAAGCGGCTCTTCGACTACGCGCAGACCGCCGGGCTCGTCGCCACGAACCCGGTGCTCGCGCTGCCGATGCGCCACGTCCACAAGGCAAGAGCGCGCGATCGCGCGCTGTCCCCCGACGAAATCCGCGCGTTCTTGAAGGCGGCGTTCGAGTCCAACATCCGCCGGCAATTCAAGATCGGCCTGCACCTGATCCTGCTGACGATGGTGCGCAAGTCCGAGTTGCTGCTCGCCCGCTGGGAGCACGTGGACCTCGAGCAGGCCGAGTGGCACATCCCGGCCGAGCACTCCAAGACGGGCAAGCCGCACATCGTGTTCCTGTCGCGCCAGGCCGTCGCGCTGTTCAGGGAGCTGCGCGCACTGGCCGGCGGCAGCGAGCTGGTGATGCCGGGGCGCGGCAGCCTGACCAAGCCCTTCGCGCACAACGCGATCAACACCGCGCTGAAGACCGCGCTGCAGGGGCAGGACATCCCCGCCTTCACGATCCACGACCTGCGCCGCACGGCCTCCACGCTGCTGCACGAGAACGGCTGGCCGTCGGACGTGGTCGAGAAGGCGCTGAATCACACGATCGGCGGCGTAAGCCATCAATGGGTTGACCCAGGCTGGCGCAAGTGACGACCCCAAGTGACGGGGTCGCCGATCAGGCCGGCACGACCAGCCGACCGGTGCGAGCCACCCCGCCACAAGCGGGATGCGTCCGCCGCGCGCCGAAGCATGCAACCTGCACGGCGCCGGCCCTCAGCCCCGGGTGATCACATCAGGGGTTCAACCCGAGGAGCGCGCTTCCCACCGGAAGCGACCTCGGCGGCCATACCGCGTGCCGCGGCGGCCAGCGATGCAACCAACGGCACGAAGCGGGAGTGGTGTCCCGCGTCCCTCGCAGCTCCCGGCTCGCCTCGGCGATCGGGACGGACAGAAACACTGACCTGAAACGACGACACCGCGCGACGACGGAAACGCCCCGAAGACCAAACGAACGGAGAAGACCGACAAGCAAGCGCCCCGGTACATGAACGACCCCGTGCAAGCACCGGCGCGATCGCCTGCGCGCACATCTCGGCGAAGGTTCAGCCCGCGCGCCTCTCCTCATACGTGATCCCGAACACCGTATCCGTCATCCACCGCCGGAACGATTCGTTGTCCATGAACTGCTTGAACAACTCCGTGTCGTCCTTCAGCACGGCGGTCATCACTCGCGCCAACGCCTTGTCGTGCTCGATGCGGGCGTTCTGTTTGTCGGAGTTCTGGCGCGCGTTCTGGTAGGCCTTGTCGGCCGCGACACGCTGCGGGATGTCTTCGGTGATCAGCTTGTGCACGCGGTCGGCGTCGGACCACGGGATGTTGCCGAACTGGTCGTTGAACGCCTTAAGGATGTTCGAGAGCCGATCCAGCTCCGGCTCGGGTTTGCGGCCGCCGCCCGTGGTGGGCACCGGCTCGATCTCGGCATCGGCATCTGGAAGCTGGATCTTGGCCGCCGCCTGCTTCTCGACGCGGTAGCTGTCCATGTCGATGGCCTCGAGGATGCCTTTGGCCAGGTCTTCCTCCACCGGCGCCGGCAGCTTGGGCACGAGAAAGGTCAGGAAGATCGAGAGCTTCTCCCACTCGGCATTCGTGTACGGCAGGATCGACGAGAGAAACCCATAGGTTCGCAGGAACGCCTTGGCCTTGCCCTTAAAGTCCACCTGCCCGTCTTCGTCCAGCCGTTCCCGGTAGTCGGCGACGCAGGTGTCCAGGATGGGGTCGAGTCGATCACGGTCCGCGCCACCGAGGTACAGCGCCGCGAACTCATCCACCTGCGCGGCAGCATAGACCTGGTAGCCATCGAGCGCCGCCTTCAGGTCGTGCAGCTTGTTCGGGTCGGTCTCCTCCGCAAGGATCGTCGTGCGGTAGTAGTCGGCGAACGCCTGCTGGATCGTGTCGGCGTCATTCATGAAATCGAGCACGAACACGTCGTGCTTCTTCGGGTGCGCGCGGTTCAGGCGTGACAGCGTCTGCACCGCCTTGATGCCCGACAGCTGCTTGTCCACGTACATCGTGTGCAGCAGTGGCTCGTCGTAGCCGGTCTGGAACTTGTCGGCGCAGATCAGGAAGCGGTACGGGTCCTGCTGGATCTTGTCGGCGATCTGGCTGGACGGAAAGCCGTTGAGCGACGCCTCCGTCACCTTCACGCCGCCGTACTCGTGCTCGCCCGAGAAGGCGACGATCGGCCGGTGGGGACTCTTGCGTTCGAGCAGGTAGTCGCGGATGGCGTGGAAGTACTGGATCGCACGCTCAATACCGCTGGTCACCACCATGGCGCGCGCCTCGCCGCCGATCTTGTTCAGCGCCAGCACCTGTTCATGGAAGTGGTCCACCATGATCTCGGCCTTGAGCCGGATCGCATGGTCGTGGCTTTCGACGTAGCGGCGCAGCTTCTTCTTTGCCCGCTTGGTGTCGAACTCCGGATCGCCCTCGACCTTCTTGACGAGCTTGTAGTAGCTGTCGACCGGCGTGTAGTGCTCGAGCACGTCCAGGATGAATCCCTCCTGGATCGCCTGCTTCATGGTGTAGCTGTGGAACGGCCGGTGCTTCACCGTGCCGTCGGGCTGCGGGCAGGGCTCCCCGAAGATCTCCAGCGTCTTGTTCTTGGGCGTGGCAGTGAAGGCGAAGTAGCTGGCGTTGGGCAGCAGCTTCTTGGCCTCCATCAGCCGGTTGATCCTGTCCTCCAGCGTCTCGTCGTCGTCCTCGGTGCCCGCCGCGGAGAGTGCCATCGACACTGCGGCCGAGGTTCGCCCGCCCTGGCTCGAATGCGCCTCGTCGATGACGATGGCGAACCTGCGCCCGCGGTGCTCGGCGCCGATCTCGTCGAGGATGAACGGAAACTTCTGCACCGTGGAGATGATGATCTTCTTCCCCTCGGCGATGAACCTCCTCAGGTCGCCCGAATTCTCGGCGTGGCCGACCGTGGCGCCCACCTGCGCGAACTGCTTGATCGTGTCGCGGATCTGTTGGTCGAGGATGCGCCGGTCGGTGACGACGATGATCGAGTCGAACACCGTCGCCCCGTCCACCCCTTGCTTCGCGAGGCCGATGAGCTGGTGCGCAAGCCAGGCAATCGAGTTCGACTTGCCACTGCCCGCCGAGTGCTGGATCAGATACCGCCGCCCCGCACCGTTCGCCTGCGCGTCGGCGAGCAGCCGGCGCACCACGTCGAGCTGGTGATAGCGCGGCCAGATCTGCAGCGCCTTCTTCCTGCCGGTCTTCTCGTCCCTGGTCTCGACGACCTGCGCGTAGTTTTCGAGAATGTCGGTGAGGCCTGCGCGGGTCAGGACGCGCTTCCACAGGTAGTCGGTCTTCAGCCCGTTCGGGTTGGGCGGATTGCCGGCGCCGTCGTTCCAGCCCAGGTTGAACGGCAGGAACCACGAGCCCTTGCCCTTGAGGTGCGTGCAGAAGCGCACCTCGTGGTCGTCCACGGCGAAGTGCATCACGCAGCGCCCGAACTCGAAGAGCTTCTCGCGCGGGTCGCGGTCGCGCTGGTACTGCTGGACGGCGTCTTCCACCGTCTGCTTGGTCAGGCTGTTCTTCAGCTCGAACGTCGCGACCGGCAGGCCGTTGATGAACAGCCCCAGATCGAGCGCGCGCTGCGTCTCGTCGCGGCTGTAGCGGAGCTGCCGTGTCACGCTGAAACGGTTGGCGGCATAGCGCTCGGCCGCCTTGGCGTTGCCCGGCGAGGGCGTGCCGTAGAAGAGATCGATGTGATGCGGCCCGTGCTTGAGCCCGTGGCGCAGCACGTCGATGGTGCCGCGCTTGGTGATCTCGCCCTGTAGCCGTGCCAGAAACTTGCGCCGCGTGGGGCCGTCCTGGGCGAGGTCGAGCGCGTCGCACATCTCCGGCTGCGTCTCACGCAGGAAGGCCGCAAGCTGCGCGAGGTCCACGCAGTACTCGCGGTCGTAATCCTCCGCCGCGCCGCAGATCCAGCCGGCGGCGTAGGTCGCCGGCCGCTGCTGCACCCGGTTCGCCGGCACGCCCGGGTCGCAGGGCGCGCCGGTCAGCGCGGTGCAGATCAGGCGTTCGAGGCCGCGCTCGGAGGTGTCGGTGGTCATCGGATCCGCCCCCGGATCGGGTCTTTGCTCGATCCTTTGCTAAAACCTTTGCTAGACGAAGGAATATGGCCAACTCCTAGCAAAGCCGTAAGCGCCTGGTTGCAAATGACTTTCTTACCACCAAGGCGGCCGTGGCCTGCGTTCCCACCCGAATGCCTTTGCCAAATCATCGCGCGTCCTCGGTCGGCGTCGGCTCGACGGCCACCCACTGGGGCTTCGACCGACTGCCGCGGTTGTCGATCAGGCCGGATCGGCGCAGCTCCTGCAGCAGGTTGTGGACTTTGCGGAGCTTCTGCTCCTGCGAGAGGCGGTCCGGAAGCTTGGTGAGCAGGAGCTGATCCACGTCCTTCCGATCTACCGGCTGGTGCTCGCGCACCAAAGCCAGAATGAGATCGAGGTAGTACCGCTTGTCGAAGCCGCGCTCGCGGATGTGGCGGCCCGCCTCGCCGGCCGCCCGCGCCACCGCACTCGCCACGATCACGTTCGGATAGCGGCCTTCGACGAGGCCCGAAGACTTCAGCCGACGGTGCTCGTCACGATCGATTCGCTGCCCCTTCTGCACCCGATCGAGCAGCATCACCTGCCCTAGGTCGAGGTCGGTGCGCTCCATCAACAGGCGCGTGTAGCGCTCGTCCAGGATCCGGCCGCTCAGACTCACCGCCACCTGACCCGCCTTGCTCAGGTCGTAGTCTGGCAGAGGGAACCAGCGCCGTCGCTGCGTCTCGAACATGCGCTTGATGCCGCCGCCCTGAGTGTCGATCAGGTTCAACTCCACCATTGCATCGGCGAGGAACGGGTTGCGGTAGAGAGCCTGCGGCGCATCCTGGCGAATCACCGTCTCGACGTCGCCGGGCAGAAAGTCGCCGACATTCGTGACCAGCACCCGGTCGGGGAACTCGACCACGGTGATGCGCCCGTGGCGGCGGTAATCCTGATGGGCAACGGCGTTGTGCAGCGCCTCGCGGATCACCCAAGGGTCGTACTGCGCGATCTCCTGCGGAAACAGCGTACCGCTCGGCAACGCGCGCACGATGAGATTGCGGATGCGCTTGAGCAGCCGATCGCCGACGAGCAGGAACGGCGGCCCGAAGTGCTCGTAATCGAGCTCGCGGTTGCTCGCGTCCTTGAGAATCCACGAGATCTTGGCGACTGCCGGCGACAGCAGGGTCGCCGACTCGGAGCGCCCGAGCAGCAGCAGCGCTGTGTTCGTCACCGCCCCCTGCTTCAGGACGCGGGCCTTGTTCAGGAAGGTCGTGTCGTCCCAGCCGGCGACGGCCGCAGCCTGGCCCGGATGCTTGACCACGAACTGCTCGCGCGCCTTGGCGATGGCGTCCGGGTCCACGTCTGCCAGCGAAGCCGCCGCGCACACCTCGGCGGACCAATCGCTGCCCCGCGTCCAGATCGCGCGGGCCTTCTCCGGGTGCTTGCCGAGTTCGGTCTTGCTCGTGCCGACGCGAATGTAGGGCGTGCCATAGAAACCGACCGGCTCGCCGTTGGCGGGCCCGATCTCGAACAGCACGACGCGGCCATCCGGGTGCGCGACGACGTGAGGCTCGAAGCCGGTGTTTGGCCGCAGCCCCGCGGCCAGCCATGGCAACAGGTCCTGGTTGCCCTTGGCCTTCGTCGAATAGGGGTTGAAGTCCGTGCCGACCACCTCGTGGGTGGCATCGTCGATGCCGAACACCAGATAGCCGCGCGGCTGACCGGACAGGCAGGCCGCGTTGGCGAGCGCGGACAGGTACTCGCCGAGCAGTTGGGGTTCGTACCGGTTGCGTTTGAACTCGAACCATTCCGTCTCGGTCGGCAGCGCGCGCAGCCGATCGATGAGCGCGATCCGCTCGCGCTCGGTCACGCTTCGGCCTCCTCAGCCACTCCGTCGCCGTCGCCGGCTTCGTTCTCCTCCGCCTCGCCCTCGACCTCGGCTTCGTCGAGCGGCTCGAGATCTTCGGCTTCCTGCGGCAACCGCGCTGCCGCCTCGCGCACGTCGAGCTTGCCGGTGACCACGTCGGCGATCAGGCGGATGCGGTATTCGCGCAGTAGAGTCATCTCATTCGTCGCCACCGTCTGCGCGCGGTTCGCCTCGGCAAGCTCGGAATCCAGGAAGTCGACGATTGAGTCCTGCTCATTGCGCGGAGGCGCAACGACCACCAAAGCCTTGATGTCTGCGACGTTGATCCGATTGAACGTCGAGCCAACTTGCAGCAGGGCCAACTGGTGCTGCATGGCCGGGCTGCGCAGAAAGTAGTTGAGGTATCGCTGACTCTCTGCGTTCGATCGGATCAGGCACACGTCCTGACCCATTGCCAACGGCTCGTCAGTGTTCACGATCGCCGCGGCCCCAACGCTGACGTTCCTGCAGTAGATCAGGTCTCCCCTGCGAGGTTGGCGCCCCCCCTCGACCAAGCTCTTGAACGAGTCCTCGGTAGTGCGCTTTGCCTTCGCAAGAGATAACTCGAACGACTGAACTTCGCGCACGCTCGCGAGCGGAATTCCGTCCGCGTCATCGACGAACGGAACTGTTAGGTGCTTACAGTCCGTTACCGACCAGCGACGCCGCATCGGGAGAACCTCCCAATGCGCCGGCACATCCCCCAGCCACTCCACGCCGGAGGGCTTGAGGCGGACGTTGGGGTCGAGGCCGCGGGTGACGGCGCGGTGGATGATGGCCTGCTTCTGCTCCTCCAGCAGCTTGACCAGCGTCTGCTTGGCGCGGATGTACCGCCGAATCCGCCGGTCCGTGTGGTCGAGGAAGCGGACGATGGCGGCTTGTTCGTCTCTCGGCGGCACCAGCACGGGCATGCGCTTGATGTCGCTGAAATCGAGGCTCTGCCTCAGCCCGGAGCCGAACCCGTAGATGATCTTCAGCAGGTCATAGGCGTTGAGATACTGATAGCCGAATTCGTTCAGCACGATCGGCTTCGTCTCCAAGCACATATACGCAGCGGTGATTATGCCGCGATGGCGTGCATGCCCAATCCGTAGACTCGTTTGGTCGTTCTGCAGGTCCGTGGTGCGAACGATGATGTTGCCCGGTTCGACGATCTGGTAGGTCTCGAATGACTCGGGCACCAAGCCGCGCAACTTCTCGTGCGCTTTGACGATGATTCGGCCGTAGCTCAACGAGAGTACGGTCGGCTCGACCAAGCCCGTGTTCTTGACCTGTCTTGGCCTGTACACGGCGAACGCAGGCGAGACCTGCCAGTGCTCCGGTACCCGTCCCAGCCACGGCACGCCGGAGTCCTTCATCGCGAGATAGGCCTCAAGGCCGGCGATCATGTTGCGCCTTCCATGATCGCCCATACTCGATGGTAGCTGGCGCCACGCTCGCCCATCGCCTTGGTCCACTCACTAACGTTGGCCGCTCGCAGCCGTCCGCGTACCCGGTGAAGCGGCTCGTCCGCCCTGACTCCAAGAACCTCAGCGAGCGCTGGAGCAGCAGTTCGTGGCACTCCGAGAAGCCTTAGGGCGACGGCCTCGTCGGTGTTGACACCGTAGTACACGCGAGCAGGGAGATTGCGCAGGCTGCGCTGCTCCACGGCCGACATCTCATCGAAGGCGTTTCCGACCGTGAGTGACTGCAATGCAGACAGCCCCCAAGACGCGGTTTGCGTAAGCCTCCCGAATACGCTTTGGCAGCACTTGGTCATTGCTGCCACGGGATCCGCTTCGGCGTCGGTGCCCTCTTCTTCGGCTGGCTGACTGAAGTAGGCGGTCGCCATGTCAGTCAGTGGACGCCCCTGGACCCAATCACAGATGATTCGGGCGAGCTTGTCTCCGTTTGCACTCGTGCCTCCGGTGACCTCCGCCAGCGGCTCTCGAAGCTCCGGCACCTGCAGCAGCAATCCCATCATGCGCCGGAGGTCATCTCTTCGCCCCGCGAATAGCTCGGGCGACCAAACATCGTCAGGTAGCTGTTCTTGCCCGATCCTCACCAAGGTATTGCTGACCGACTCCCAGGAAAACCCAGTGGCATCTACCAGGCCAAGCGGCTTGCCCTTGATTCTCTCGGCGTAGGCATACACGCCCTGAACGAGGGTGTCTGCCCATCCCTTGTGGCTCTTGCGAAGCGCCTGGAAGCCAAGCGTGCCGCGTAGAACCTGCTCGACCTGCGCTGCGAACTGCTCGTGGTTCCCGATCTGCCGGTAGGTGTGCGCCAAATATTGGACGAACGCGGACCAACCTGGCTGATGCGACAGCGACTCGAGGCGAAGCAGCGATCCTGCGTTGGCCGCGGTTTGCACCATCTCGATGAGCGTCGAGTTGAGCTCCGCGACGGACGAGTCGATGAACTGCTCCAGTGCCTGTTGCTTGGCGTCATCCTGGGCGGCAAGAGCGACGACTCCAAGATCCCCTTGGTCGACACGGCCCGCCCGACCAGCAATGTTCCAGAAGTCTTGGGGCGGCATATCGATGCGATAGGGGAACTTCCGCGTCCGGTACTGGTGGCTCGCAAACACGATGCCGGAGACGGGGAAGTTCACGCCTTGCGCGATAGTGGTCGTGGCAACGAGAACATCAAGCCGCCCGTTCTCCGTGAGCCACTCCACGAGCGCGCGCGTGTCCTCGGACATGCCCGCGTGATGAACGCCGACGCCGTACTCGAGCAGGCCGGCGAGGGGGAAGTCGTTTCCCATCTCATCGATGAGAAACCGCTGCACATGTCTTAGGTCGTCACCGTCGAGCGTTCGCCTATTTTCGTCAACCCTGAAAGTGTCAGCGATGCCCCATGTCGACGCCGGCGTGTCAGCAAGCACGATGACGGTGCCGCGCTTCTGGAGGACCTGCGCAGTTGCGGCTGCGATCTTCCCCGGCGACTTGGCCACTTTGGACCAGGTCAAGCCCAGAGGACGGCTTTCCCGAAGACCGATCTGCTCGGGAATATCGAGGGTGTTGCGAGACGTGTGCCGTGAGAGAAGCGATACGCTGAACTCGCCTTTGCTGTCGCCACGTTCGACACGCGCGATTGCCACAACGCGATCGTTCGGCGTCCAATCGACGCCGAGGTCGATGCTCTTGTTGCTGTCGGGCGCCAGCCAGCGGGCAATTTCTGCTCCGTTGCGGATGAAGGGTGTAAGCAAGAGGAACTGAGCGTAGCGGCACTCGCGGTTTATGGTCGCAAGAAGGAGTTCAAGCTTGATCCCCCGAGCCGCGGAAGCCAAGCCATGCGCCTCGTCCACGACGACGAGCGTGAGGGGGCGGCCAATCTTCTCTTCCCACCCACCACGCAGCATGAGGTCGAGCTTCTCCGGGGTAGTTACCAGGATCCGGAACTGCTGAGCTCTTTCTGCCTCGGTCAGCATTCCGGCTTCGAGGCCATCCACTTCGAGCGATGGGCTTACCTTCTCCACAACCGTGCCAAGGCTGTAGAAATCGCGGCGCAGTCGCGTCGCTAGCTGGTTCACCAGCGCGCGAGTGGGCGCCAAGTAGGCGACCCAGCCGTTCTCCTGGTCGAACTGGTTCAGCGCTTGAAGAATGCGAAACTCCGCGATGAACGTCTTACCGCTCGATGTCGGCAAGCTCACAACCACAGAGCGATGACCAGAGCCCAGAAGGCCCTCTTCGCGTAAGGTCCGCCTCTGCGGCGGCAGCATTTCGAAGATTGGGCGGGCTCGATCCCGAGCCGTCAACGACTCGACGAATCGAGTCACCCTGCTGTTCACTGCGCGGGTAACCGTCCAGATACTGTTGTCGACCATCGCGCGGGAGGCTCGAGCGAGCAGACGAGACATCGTCTCTAGCTCGATGAGCTGGCCGCGAGCCGAGGCGCCTATTGCCCGGTCGAACTGAGCTTCGAGCTGCTCGCGGATGTCATAGTGCCCATCGACAGAGCCCTGTCCAAGGTAGACGCCCAAGACCTCTGCGGCCTTCGCCAGATGGTATTGGGCCATGAGTTCCCAAGCTGGTCGAACGTCCTGGCGATCCTCGGCTGCTCGCAGGAACGCCGGTTCGACGGACCGCTGAGCTTGGCGGAGGGCGACGACCCGCTCTTGGACGGCGTCGAGATCGTCCCATCCCTGCTTCCGCAGAAGGCGCAACCAGATGTCCAAGATCGACGACCAGACCCGAACGCCCCAGTCCGGTGAGTCGAGAGGTAGTGCCGGAAGCTGCAGCTCCGTAATGATGCGACGGAAGTCCGCAGAGCGATCTCCGATGACCGCAAGACAACCCAAACGCAGGAGCCACTGCGCAGCTGCTACAGGTTGCTCTGGCCATGCGAGCGTTCTAGCGATCTGGAACGTCTCCGCGGCGATGGCTCGAAGCTCCAACGCCCGCTGCTCGTCATCGAGGGCATCGAACAGCTCCAGTTCGAGTGTGTTCGTGACGAGCTGAAGCTCCCGATCATCCGGCTCTTGGGATACGGGGTTCAGCGCGGCTGAAAGCCGGCGCCGACTCGCCTCGGTCGAGGTCTCGCGGAGGCGATCCTCGCCGATCGCAGTTCGAAGCCAGCTGCCTGCCGTCATGGTGTCCCCCCATGAAGCAGAGCTGGCCAGTCCTTGATCGGAACAGGCAAGTACCAGGCCGTAATCTCAATGCGTGTAGGGGTGCTGAGCTTCGCCGCCAGTGCCTTCGCGCGGGCCGTGAGGTCCAGCTCATTGGGCTTGGTGTCGCGAAGCAGAATCCCGACCAGAAGGATCTCTTTACCGACAGACTGAACATATCTCCGGACGGCAGCTCGGTAGAGTTCCCGATGCTCCGGTGCATCACACCTTGATCGCAGCCACTTGAGGAGCGCGTGCTGTATGTCCAGTCGCGTCGCTTCCTCCTCAAGCTGCCAGACCATCCCACCGCTGCCGTTCATCACGTTCGGCGGCGTACCTGCATCTGAGGATGTCTTCACCTCGCCAAAGAGCAGCAGCACGGACTCGCCTTCCTTGCAGAAGCCGACCAGATCGGCGCCTGGCAAGCTGGCTCTAGGCGTGCGTCGGTCGCGCAGGAGATTCCACGGCCAGCAAATCTCACGGGTGTCGTCATCGGCGAGAACACATTCGGCGAGGGCTTCTCCGACCGCCCATGACTTCTCATCGGGAACCGCTCTAAGGAGACGTTCGACGAAATTGGTCTGCATGCCCGTCGTAGCCATACCCCTCAGCTCTGCCTCAAACGGATCGTGGGTGTCGTCGTCCTCTACCCGGGCCCTCACTCGACTGGCCACATAAGACTTGAAGCGATCCTCGTCCACGACAACGCGGCCGCACCACAACGCGTTCCCTTGCGCGCCGGAATAGTGAACGCTTGAGGCGAGCGAAGCGGCTGTCACGCCCGCCCCCCTCCGATGATCTCGCCGAGCAGTCCCTCGGTTTCCTTCTCGAGCGCCAAGATGTCCGCGCGGATCTCCTCAAGCGTGCGCAGCGGCTGCGGCTTGTAGAAGTAGCGGGTGAAGCTGATCTCGTAGCCGGTCTTGACGCCGTCGGGCACGAACCAGGCGTCATTCGCGTGGGGCAGAACTTCCCGCCGAATGAAGGCCTCGATGCCGCCTTCCTCCAGCAGCGGCACCTGCTCGGTGTCGCGCAGGTCGCTATCAGGCTCGTACTCGACCACGGCCGGCTTGCCAGCGATGGTGGCCTCGAACAGGCCGCGCAGCGGGTCGGCGGCGGTGCCCTTCTTGTGGATCTTGCGGATGACCGGCGGCGCGTCGTCAGCCCGCTCGGCGGTCTCCTTCAGCGCCTTGATCTCCTTGGGCGTGTAGGCGCGCTCCGGGTCGATGCCCTTCAGGCGCAGCGGCCGCTCGACGGTCACCTTCCAGTAGCCGAAGGCGGCGTTCGGGAAGCGCTTCGACTGCTCGGTCTCCTCGAACTTCAGGAACGCGTGGCAGATGCGCGCGATGTCGTCGTCCGACAGCTCGCAGTTCTTCTTGCCCAGGTTCTTGCGCAGCGGCTTGAACCACTGCGTGGCGTCGATGAGCTGCACCATGCCTTGGCGGTGCGCCGGCTTGCGGTTGGTGAGCACCCAGATGTAGGTGGCGATGCCGGTGTTGTAGAACATGTTGAGCGGCAGCGCGACGATGGCCTCCAGCCAGTCGTTCTCGATGATCCAGCGGCGGATGTTGCTTTCGCCCTGCCCGGCATCGCCGGTGAAGAGCGACGAGCCGTTGTGCACCTCGGCGATGCGGCTGCCGAACTTGGTGCCCCGCTTCATCTTGCTGAGCATGTTGGCCAGGAACAGCATCTGGCCGTCGCTCGAGCGGGTGATCAGCGAGTACTCGGGGTCGTCGGCGTGCTCGATGACGAAGCGCGGATCCTTGAGGCCGTCCTTGCCGCCCATGCGCTCGAGGTCGCTCTTCCAGCTCTTGCCGTAGGGCGGGTTGCTGAGCATGAAGTCGAACTCGCGCGACGGGAACGCGTCGTTGGCAAGCGTGGAGTGTTCCGGCCCGCCGACGATGTTGTCCGCCGCGTCGCCTTCGCCCTTGAGCAGCAGGTCGGCCTTGCAGATGGCGTAGGTCTCGGCGTTGATCTCCTGGCCGTAGAGGTGCGTGGCCACCTGCTTGCCGTGTTGCGTGGCGAGTTCCTGCAGGGTCTCTTCGGCCACGGTGAGCATGCCGCCGGTGCCGCAGGCGGCGTCGTAGAGCAGGTAGGTGCCGGACTCGATCTCGTCGGCGATCGGCAGGAAGAGAAGCTTCGCCATGAGCTTCACGGCGTCGCGCGGCGTCCAGTGTTCGCCGGCTTCTTCGTTGTTCTCTTCGTTGAAACGCCGGACCAGTTCCTCGAACACCGTGCCCATGCCGTGGTTGTCGAGGCCAGCGTGCTTGACCGAACCGTCGCCGTTGAGCACCGGGTTGGGGCTGAGGTTGATGTCCGGCGAGAGGAACTTCTCGATCAGCGTGCCCAGCGCATCGGCCTTCGAGATCCGCGGGATCTGGTTGCGGAACTCGAAGTTCTCGAGGATGTCCTGCACGTTCGGCGAGAAGCCGTCGAGGTAGGCCTCGAAGTCCGCCTTGAGCTGCTGCTGGCTGGCGCGGGCCTTGAGGTCGCGCAGCGTGAACCGGGACGTGTTGTAGAAGGCCTGGCCGGCGGCCTGGCGCAGCGCCTGGTCCTGATTGGTGATTCCGGCCTTGTCGAGCGAGGCCTTCATGTCGAGCACGGCCTGCTTGGTGGGCTCGAGCACGGCATCGAGGCGTCGGAGCACCGTCATCGGCAGAATGACGTCGCGATATTTGCCGCGGACGTACAAGTCCCGCAGGACGTCGTCGGCGATGCCCCAGATGAAGTTGGCGATCCAGTTGAGTTGGCTCGGTTCCATGGGCTACAGCACTCTCCACCAAGGTACGGCCAGGACGTCGGGGGTGAGCCACTCGACCGTGCGACCAGTGTGCAGCAGCAGCCCGGCGCGCGCCTTGCGCCCGTACTCCTGCCGGAAGGTGCGCAGGTGCGCGCAGTCGGCGAGGCGCGGCTTCGAGGTGGCCTTCACCTTGATGGGCAGCAGCTTGCCGCCGACCTCGATCACGAAGTCCACTTCCTCGCCGATCGTGGTGCGCCAGTAGGCGAGTTCCGCGCGGTCCACGCGCGCATCGCGCCAGGCGATCAGGTCGTGCAGCACCAGGTTCTCGAGGTGTGCGCCGCAGGGCGCTGCGGCGCCGAGGTGCAGCGCGACGCCGGTATCGCCCCAGAAGACTCTGGGCGACTTGACGAGCCGCTTGCTGCGGTTCACCGCGTAGGCCGGCAGGCGCACCAGTAGATAGGAGGTCTCCAGCAGGTTGAGCCAGCGGTGCACCGTCGGCTGGGGCAGGCCGACATCGCGCCCCAGCTCGGTCTGGTTGAGGAGCTGCCCCAACCGCAGGCAGGCAGCCTGCATCAGGCGGCGGAAGTCGGGCAGCGCGCTGATCGAGGCGAGGTCCTGCAGGTCGCGTTCGAGATAGGTGCGCACGTAGCCGTCGAACCAGATGGCGCGGTCCGCCGGCGTCGTGAGTTCCAGCGCCGGCGTGGGAAACCCCCCGCGCAGCGCGAGCGCCTGCCAGTCTTCCTCGGCGTCATCCCCAGCCGCCAGGAGGTCGCGCCACTGCGCGTCGGGCGTCGCCAGCAGCTCGTCCCAACGCCCCGCGCGTGCGAGCCCGAGCTGCTCGCGCCGGGTCATGGGCCAGAGCGTGAGGTAGCTCGCGCGACCGGCCAGCGACTCCGACACCTGCCGCATCAGCAGCAGGTTGGCCGAGCCGGTGAGCAGGAAGCGTCCGGGCCGGCGGTCGCGGTCGATGGCCCTCTTGACTGCAGGCAGCAGCCCCGGCTCGCGCTGGACCTCGTCGAGCGTCAGCGGATCGGCGCCGCCCAGCAGGGCCTCGGGGTCGCGGCGCGCCGCATCGCGCACGTCGAAGTCGTCGAGCGAGCGGTAGCGCCGTTCGCCCGGCACGAGCTTCTCGACCAGGGTGCTCTTGCTGGTCTGCCTTGCACCGGTGAGCACCACGGCCGGCATCACGCGCAGCCGTGCGGCGAGCGCGTCGTCCACGAGGCGGGGCAGGGTTTTCACGGCATGGATGATATTCATTCATGACGCGGATTGGCAAGGCTGCGTGCTGCTTCCTTGTGGATGCTTGTGACTGTCGCGATTCGCGAGTTTCTGCATCGGCAAGTAGCTGTGGACAAGCTGCCCGCAACCCGTGTCTCAAACCGGGAAAGACTCATTGCTCCGGATGCGAAGCCCTTTCGATCCACCGCCAATCCCGGCTCCATACCCGCATTCCCGAGCAGCCGGCCCCCAACCTGAGCCTGACCACAACTTCTTGTTATAAAAAGAAACATCCAGATTTTCCACAGGTGGGCGCCCCCTCTTCAGCAACCATATCCTTCCTTTCTTCCTTCTTCATACATGTATAAATACCTTCTTCGGGAAATACCCGGAGCTATAATCCGCCGCCCGTTGCCGGAGAGAACTCCGTGAACCATCCCAGACAGTACGGCGTCATCGTCGTCGGTGGCGGCCATGCCGGCACCGAGGCGGCGCTCGCCAGTGCGCGCATGGGAGTGCCGACGCTGCTGCTGACGCAGAGCATCGAGCAACTGGGCCAGATGTCGTGCAACCCGGCGATCGGCGGCATCGGCAAGAGCCACTTGGTGCGCGAGATCGACGCCCTGGGCGGCGCGATGGCCCGCGCCACCGATCTGGCCGGAATCCAGTTCCGCGTGCTGAATTCCCGCAAGGGTCCGGCGGTGCGCGCCACGCGCGCCCAGGCCGACCGCGTGCTGTACCGCAATGCGATCCGCTCGCTGCTCGAGAACCAGCCCTGCCTGGACCTGTTCCAGCAGCCGGTCGTCGATCTGATCGTCGAAGGCGATCGGGTCTGCGGTGTGGTGACGCAGACGGGAATCGGTTTCCGCGCCGAGGCGGTGGTACTGTGCGCGGGTACCTTCCTCGGCGGGAAGATCCATATCGGATTGCAGAACTACGGCGGCGGCCGAGCCGGTGACCCGGCCGCGGACCGCCTGTCGCAACGGCTGCGCGAGCTGCCGTTCTCGGTAGGCCGTCTGAAAACCGGCACCCCGCCGCGCATCGACGCGCGCAGCGTCGATTTCACCGTGATGCAGGAGCAGCACGGGGACGAGCCGGTCCCGGTCATGAGCTTCCTCGGCGATGCCGGGCAGCATCCGCGCCAGGTCTGCTGCCACATCACCCACACCAACGAACGCACCCACGAGATCATCCGCGGCTCGCTCGACCGCTCGCCGATGTACGCCGGCGTGATCGAAGGCACTGGCCCGCGCTATTGTCCCTCGGTCGAGGACAAGATCGTGCGTTTTGCCGACAAGGACTCGCACCAGGTCTTCCTGGAACCCGAGGGGCTGACATCGAGCGAGTTGTATCCGAACGGCATTTCGACCAGCCTGCCGTTCGACGCGCAGCTCGCGATCGTCGGCTCGATTCGCGGGCTCGAGCGAGCACACATCACGCGTCCCGGCTATGCGATCGAATACGACTTCTTCGACCCGCGCGGGTTGTGGCACACGCTCGAGACCCGCCATCTGCGCGGGCTGTTCTTCGCCGGCCAGATCAACGGCACCACCGGCTACGAGGAAGCCGCCGCGCAAGGGTTGCTCGCCGGACTCAACGCCGGGCGGCGTGCACAAGGGCACGAACCCTGGTACCCGCGCCGCCATGAAGCCTATCTGGGCGTGCTCGTCGACGACCTGGTCACGCTGGGCACCGGCGAGCCGTACCGCATGTTCACCAGCCGCGCCGAATACCGTCTGCTGCTGCGCGAGGACAACGCCGATCTGCGGCTCACCGCCACGGGGCGTGAACTCGGCCTGGTCGACGATACCCGCTGGCAGGCGTTCGCCGCGCGCCGTGATGCGATCGAGCACGAGCGCGCACGGCTCGAGAGCACGCTGGTGCGTCCCGGCAGCGCCGAAGCCGCTGCCTTCGGTGCGCTCGGCGAGCGCGAACTGGTGCGCGAGTACCGGCTGATCGAGCTGCTGCGCCGCCCGGAAGTCTCGTACCGCGACATCGCCGCGATCTGCGGCGATGCCGGGGTCGGTGCGGACGTCGCCGAGCAGCTCGAGATCCAGTGCAAGTACGCCGGTTACATAGAACGCCAGCAGCAGGAGATCGACCGGCTGCGTCGCCACGAGGACACCGCGCTCAGCGCTGATTTCGATTACGCCGCGGTCGACGGACTGTCGCACGAGGTCCGCCAGAAGCTCGGCGCGGCACGCCCGGCGACGCTGGCGCAGGCCGCGCGCATTCCCGGCGTGACGCCGGCCGCGATCTCGCTGCTGCTGATCCACCTGCGCAAGCGTTCGGCCGGCGGCGACAGTCGCAGCCGCGCATGAGCACCGCGACCCGGGCCGGGCCCGCCGCGCTTGTATCGACGCTCGTTGCCGGGCTGAGCGAACTCGGGCTTGCCGCCGATGAAGAACGCTGCCAGCGGCTGCTCGCATTCGTCGCGCTGCTTGCGCGCTGGAACCGCACCTACAACCTGACCGCCATCGACGATTCGCTGGCGATGGTCACCCGCCATCTGCTCGACAGCCTGAGCATCGCACCGCACCTCCACGGCCGGCGTGTACTCGATCTGGGCAGCGGCGCCGGCCTGCCCGGAATCCCGCTCGCGATCTGGTTCCCGGAGCGTGAGTTCCACCTCCTCGACAGCAACGGCAAGAAGATCCGCTTCCTGTTCCACGCGAAGCTCGAGCTCGGGCTAGCCAACGTCGGCGTGCACCAGGCGCGCGCAGAGAGTTTCCGCGATGCGAGCGGTTTCGACTGCATCACCAGCCGCGCCTTCGCACCGCTGGCGGGAATCCTGCGCGTCGCCGGACACCTGCTCGCGCCGGGCGGCTGCCTGCTCGCGATGAAGGGGCATCTGGACGCCGGCGAGCTCGCCGGCGTCACGACACCGTATACTGTGTCCTCGCTGATCGCGCTGAAGGTTCCCGGCATCGACGCCGAGCGCCAGCTGGTCAGGATCGAGCAACAGGACCCGACCGCGCCGTGACCACCATAGCGATAACGAACCAGAAAGGCGGCGTGGGCAAGACGACCACGACGGTGAACCTCGCGGCCTCGCTGGCGGCGAGCGCACAGCGCGTGCTGCTGGTCGATCTGGACCCGCAGGGCAACGCGACCATGGGTTGCGGCGTCGACAAGCACGCGCTGGAGACCTCGGTCTACGACGTGCTCATGCATTCGGCCACCGCCGAACAGGCGCGCCAGCGCGCCCCCGAATCCGGCTTCGACGTGCTGCCGGCCAACGCGGACCTGACCGCTGCCGAAGTCGAGCTGGTCACCGCGAGCAACAAGGAAAACCGCCTGCGCTACGCACTGGCGCGCGTCAAGCACGAGTACGACTACGTGCTGATCGACTGCCCGCCCTCGCTGAACATGCTGACCGTCAACGCGCTGGTCGCCGCCGACAGCGTGCTGATCCCGGTGCAGTGCGAGTACTACGCGCTCGAGGGACTGTCCTCGCTGCTGAACACCGTGGCACGGGTGCAGAAGACGCTGAACCCGCAGCTCAGGATCGAGGGCCTGCTGCGCACCATGTACGACGCGCGCAATTCGCTGACCAACGAGGTCTCGATGCAGCTGATCGGGCATTTTGGCTCGCGCGTCTACGCCACGTTGATCCCGCGCAACGTGCGCCTTGCCGAGGCGCCCAGCCACGGACAGCCGGCGCTGATCTACGACCCGGCCTCGCGTGGCGCGATCGCCTATCTGGCCGCGGCTTCCGAGATGCTGCGCCGTCACGGCCGGCAATCCGCCGCGGCATCCCTCACCACCGCCAGCGACGCCGGGGCACCGGCGCGCGTTCACGAGGACTAGCGATGGCTGTGAAGAAACGCGGGCTCGGGCGTGGGCTCGATGCGCTGATCGGCGCCGGCTCGCCCGTGACCACCGGTTCCGGTGCCGAACCCGGAGAGGCCGAGAGCCTGCGGCAGCTGCCGGTGGACCTGATCCGCCGCGGCCGTTACCAGCCACGACGCGACTTCAACCCGGAGGCGCTCGAGGAACTCGCGAATTCGATCCGCTCGCAGGGATTGCTGCAACCGGTGGTGGTACGCCCGCTGCCGGGCGGCGAGTTCGAGCTGATCGCCGGCGAACGTCGCTGGCGTGCCAGCCAGATGGCCGGGCTGACCGGGATTCCGGCGATCGTGCGCGACGTTCCCGACGAGGCGGCGATGGCGCTCGCGCTGATCGAGAACATCCAGCGCGAGGACCTCAACGCGATCGAGGAGGCGGTGGCGCTGCAACGCCTGCAGCAGGAGTTCGGTCTGACGCACGAGCAGATCGCCGAGGCGGTCGGCAAGTCGCGGGTCACGGTGACGAACACGATGCGCCTGCTCGGACTGGCTCCCGAGGTGCGCGATCATCTCGAGGCGCGCCGTCTGGAGATGGGCCACGGGCGCGCCTTGCTCACGCTGGCGGCGGAGCAACAGGTAGCGGTCGCGCGCGAGATCCTCGAGAAGGATCTCACGGTGCGTGAAACCGAGGCGCTGGTGCGCCGGATGCAAGTGCCGGCGCGCGCCAGGACCCGGGCTGCCGAGCCCGACGCCGACATTCGTCGCCTCGAGCGCGAGTTGTCCGAGATCACCGGCGCCGCGATCGCGATCGAACACAAGTCCGGCGGCAAGGGCCGGCTCGTGATCGGCTACTCGAGCCTCGACCAGCTGGACGGATTGTTGCGTTATTTCCGGCCCGACCCCGGTTGAACGCACCGGGGCATATCCATATAATGCCGGCCCGGTCTGGCCGCCCGGAACACCGCTGACGGGGTGTCCGATGCACGAAGGTGATGCCCGGGTATGAGGCCGGACAGGTTCACGAGCTCGTTGCCGCGGCCGCCGTTATGGCGGTTACTGGCGGCGGAATCCGGATTGCTCATCGTGGCCGCCGTGGCAGCGGGTCTGGCAGACCCGCTGGCCGGAAGATCGCTGCTGTCCGGCGGCCTGCTGTTCCTGCTGCCGCAGGCGTGGTTCGGCTGGAGGGTGTTCCGGTACCGTGGAGCCGGTGCCGCGCGGGAAGTGGTGCGTGGCTTCTATCGCGCCGAGGCGGGGAAGTTCCTGCTGACGTGCGCGGGCTTCGCCACGGTGTTCGTCGTTGTGCGGCCGCTGCACGCAACGGCCTTTTTTGGTGCCTACATCGTCCTGTATGTCGTGAACACGGTCCTGCTCGCCCGCCTGCGCGGGCTCTAGAAGCGGAGCGCGGCAGCGACGGGATCAGAGGAGCCTTATGTCGGCAGAAGCCCTGACCTCGAGTGGATACATCCTCCACCACCTGACCAACATGACGTACGGCAAGCTCCCGGCCGGCAGCTATTGCGACGGCGAGCACGTCATGGAACAGGCCGGATGGACGCTCGCGCACTGCCAGGAAGAAACCTCTGCGATGGGGTTCAGCGCGATCCACCTCGACAGCATGGGCTGGTCGATCGTTCTCGGCGCGCTGTTCTGCTGGCTGTTCCGCCGCGTCGCGCTGAAGGCGGCCGCGAACAAGGGCGCGCCGACCGGGCTGCAGAACGCGGTCGAGATGATCATCGACTTCGTCGATGGCACCGTGAACGATATTTTCCACCACAAGAACCGGTTGGTCGCGCCGATGGCGCTGACGATCTTCGTGTGGATCTTCCTGATGAACCTGATGGACCTGCTGCCGGTCGACTGGCTGCCGCACGCCGCGGCGACGGTCAGCGGGAATCCCCACCTGTTCTTCAAGGTGGTGCCGACCACCGATCCCAACGTGACGCTGGGCATGGCGTTCACGGTGTTCTTCCTGATGGTCTTCTTCTCGATCAGGGAAAAGGGGGCGCTCGGCTTCGTCAAGGAACTGACGCTGCACCCCTTCCACGCGCCGAAGTGGTACTTCAACGTCTTCCTGATCCCGATCAACCTCGTGCTCGAGAGCGTGTCGCTGATCGCCAAGCCCATCTCGCTGGGCCTGCGACTGTTCGGCAACCTCTACGCCGGCGAGATGATCTTCGTGCTCATCGCCATCATGTATGGCGCCGGCGTGCTGCTCGGCGCGCTGGCTGGCGTGCTGCAGTGGGCGTGGGCCGTGTTCCACGTCCTCATCATCACGCTGCAGGCTTTCGTGTTCATGGTGCTGACCATCGTCTACATGGCGATGGCGCACGACGTCCCGGAAGAACACTGATTCCGATCCACCTTTCAATCCTCACACCCGCTGGGAGTACATCATGGAACAAGCTCTGACCTTTATCGCTGCCGCTCTGATGATCGGCCTGGGTGCCGCCGGCACCGCCGTAGGCTTCGGCATCCTCGGTGGCAAACTGCTCGAAGGCTCGGCCCGCCAGCCCGAAATGGCGCCGATGCTGCAGGGCAAGATGTTCCTGATCGCCGGTCTGCTCGACGCAGTACCGATGATCGGCGTCGGTATCGCGATGTACCTGATCTTCGCGGTCTGATCGGCCAGCGACAGCAGCGGTCCGCTGAACAGCGGTTAATCCGATCGCAGGAGTGCCGGCGTGAACATCAATCTGACTCTGATAGGCCAGTCCATCACCTTCCTGATCTTCGTGTGGTTCTGCATGAAGTTCATCTGGCCGTTCATCCGTAATGCCATGGACGCGCGCACGCAGCAGATCGCCGAGGGGCTGTCGGCGGCGGAACGCGCCCATCGCGACCTCGAGCTGGCGCAGGACCGCGCGTCCAGCCAGCTCAAGGACGCCAAGGCCGAGGCCGCCTCGATCATCGAGCAGGCGAACCGCCGTGCCGCGCAGATCGTCGACGAGGCCAAGGATCGCGCGCGCGATGAAGGCGAGCGCATCAAGGCCGCCGCGCAGGCCGAGATCGAGCAGGAGACGAACCGCGCGCGCGAGCAGCTGCGTACGCAGGTCGGTGCGCTCGCGGTCGCGGGTGCCGAACGTATCCTGGGCCGTGCCATCGACGTGAACGCGCACCGCGACATCGTCGACCGGCTCGCGCAAGAACTCTGATCGAGGCGCGGCACATGGCAGAACTGACCACCCTCGCGCGTCCTTACGCCAAGGCGGCGTTCGAGCAGGCGCTCGCCAGCGCCACGCTACCGGCGTGGGCAACGGCGCTGGCGACCGCGGCACAACTGGCCGCCGAGCCGCGCGTCGCGGCGCTGATCGGCTCGCCGTCGCTGACGGCGGCGCAGAAGGCCGATGCGCTGATCGAGCTGTGTGGCGACACGCTCCCGGGACAGGCGCGCAATTTCGTGCGCGTGCTGGCCGAGAACAAGCGCCTGCCGCTGCTGCCGCAGGTGCACGAACTGTTCCTCGCGTTCAAGGCCGCGCAGGAGCGCTCGGTCGATCTCGAGGTCACGAGCGCGTTCGACATCGCGCCCGAACAGGCCGAGCGGCTGGCCGACGCGATCGGCAGGAAGCTGCGGCGCACGGTGCGCGTCAGCACCACGGTCGACAAGGCCCTCATTGGAGGCGTGGTCATCCGCACGGCCGATCTGGTGATCGACGGGTCCGTGCGCGGTCGCCTTGCGAAGCTATCCGAAGCAATGAATTCCTGACGGGAATCAAAGGAAACCCAGATGCAGCAACTGAACCCCACGGAAATCAGTGAAATCATCAAGCAGCGCATCGAGCGGCTCGATGTCACCACGCAGGCGCAGAACGAGGGCACGATCGTCAGCGTCTCCGACGGTATCGTCCGGATCCATGGCCTCGGCGAGGTGATGTACGGCGAGATGATCGAGTTCCAGGGCGGCGTCTACGGCATGGCGCTGAACCTCGAGCGCGATTCCGTGGGCGCGGTGGTGCTCGGCGAGTACAAGGGTCTCGAGGAAGGCCAGACCTGCCGTTGCACGGGCCGCGTGCTCGAGGTGCCGATCGGTCCGGAACTCGAGGGGCGCGTGGTCGACGCGCTCGGCAACCCGATCGACGGCAAGGGCCCGATCGCCGCGAAACTGTTCGACCCGATCGAGAAGGTCGCCCCGGGCGTGATCACGCGCCAGTCGGTGTCGCAGCCGGTGCAGACCGGCCTGAAGGCGCTCGACTCGATGGTGCCGGTGGGGCGAGGCCAGCGCGAGCTGATTATCGGCGACCGCCAGATCGGCAAGACCGCGATCGCGATCGACGCGATCATCAACCAGAAAGGTACCGGCGTTAAGTGCATCTACGTCGCGATCGGACAGAAGCAGTCCTCGATCGCCGCGGTCGTGCGCAAGCTCGAGGAGCACGGCGCGATGGAGCACACGACGGTGGTCGTGGCCAGCGCCTCGAACCCGGCCTCGATGCAGTACATCGCACCGTTCTCCGGCTGCACCATGGGCGAGTACTACCGCGACCGCGGCCAGGACGCGCTGATCATCTACGACGACCTGACCAAGCAGGCGTGGGCGTACCGCCAGATCTCGCTGCTGCTGCGTCGTCCGCCGGGCCGCGAAGCGTACCCGGGTGACGTGTTCTACCTGCACTCGCGCCTGCTCGAGCGCGCCGCGCGCGTGAACACCGACTACGTCGAGAAGTTCACCAACGGCGAGGTCAAGGGCAAGACCGGCTCGCTGACCGCGCTGCCGATCATCGAGACGCAGGCCGGCGACGTCTCGGCCTTCGTTCCGACCAACGTGATCTCGATCACCGACGGCCAGATCTTCCTCGAGAGCAGCCTGTTCAACTCCGGCGTGCGCCCGGCGATGAACGCGGGCCTGTCGGTATCGCGCGTCGGTGGCTCCGCGCAGACCAGCATCATCAAGAAGCTCGGCGGCGGTATCCGTCTGGCGCTCGCGCAGTACCGCGAACTCGCGGCCTTCGCGCAGTTCGCCTCCGACCTCGACGAGGCGACCCGCGCCCAGCTGGAACACGGGCAGCGCGTCACCGAGCTGATGAAGCAGAAGCAGTACTCGCCGATGTCGGTCGCGCAGATGGGGGTCTCGCTGTTCGCCGCCAACGAGGGTTACCTGAAGAATGTCGAGATCCGCAAGGTGCTCGACTTCGAGGCCGCGCTGCACTCGTTCATGGCCAGTGAATACGGCGCGCTGATGAACTCGATCAACCAGACGGGCGACTACTCGGCCGACACCGCGAAGGCCTTGAAAGAGGCGCTGGACAAGTTCGTCGCGACCCAGGCCTGGTAAGCAACCCGAGGGCAGCACATGGCAGGCGCAAAGGAAATCCGCACCAAGATCGCCAGCGTGTCCAGCACGCAGAAGATCACCAAGGCGATGGAAATGGTCGCGGCGAGCAAGATGCGCAAGGCGCAGGATCGCATGGCGCGCGGCAAGCCGTACGCCCAGCGCATCCGCGAGGTCGTGGGCCATATCGCGAACGCAACGCCGGAGTACCGCCACCTGTACATGCAGGAACGCGAGGTGCGTCGCGTCGGTTTCATCGTCGTTTCCAGTGACCGCGGACTGTGCGGCGGCCTGAACATCAACCTGTTCAAGGCGGTGCTGCGCGAGATGAAGGACTGGCACGCCAGGGGTGTGGAGATCGACCTGTGCGTGGTCGGCTCCAAGGGCAACAGCTTCTTCGGCAGCATGGGCGGGCGCATCGTCGCGACGCTGCGCGGCCTCGGCGACGAGCCGGCGGCGGCCGACCTGATCGGCGGCGTCAAGGTCATGCTCGACGCCTGGGCCGAGCAGCGCATCGACCGGCTGTTCCTCGCCAGCAACGGCTTCGTGAACACGATGACGCAGACGCCGACGGTCGCGCAGGTGCTGCCGCTCCAGGCCTCCGAGGACAAGGAGCTCAAGCACCACTGGGATTACCTGTACGAGCCCGACGCGAAGGACCTGCTCGACGGGCTGTTCACGCGCTACATCGAGTCGCAGGTCTACCAGGCGGTGGTCGAGAACCTCGCCTGCGAGCAGGCCGCGCGGATGGTCGCGATGAAGAACGCGACCGAGAACGCGGGCCAGCTGATCAGCGACCTGAAGCTCGTCTACAACAAGGCGCGCCAGGCGGCGATCACGCAGGAGCTGGCCGAGATCGTCGGCGGCGCCTCGGCGGTTTCCTGAGGCCGCGCGCGGACGAACTCCGGGATTGACGAACACCTCGAATGCGCCCGACCGGCGCCACGAAACGACTGAAGAGGAACACCAGATGAGCAGTGGAAAAATCGTACAGGTCATCGGCGCCGTGATCGACGTCGAGTTTCCCCGCGACGCCGTGCCAGCCGTGTACGACGCGCTGACCGTGGACGGGCGCGAGCTGGTGCTGGAAGTGCAGCAGCAGCTCGGTGACGGGGTGGTGCGCACGATCGCGATGGGTTCCACCGAGGGCGTTCGCCGCGGGCTCGACGTCGCCAACACCGGCGCCGCGGTGTCGGTGCCGGTGGGCAAGGAAACGCTGGGCCGCATCATGGACGTGCTCGGTCGCCCGATCGACGAGAAGGGCCCGATCGGCGAACAGGCGCGCATGCCGATCCACCGCGCGGCACCGACCTACGCCGAGCAGTCCGCCTCGGTCGAACTGCTCGAGACCGGCATCAAGGTGATCGACCTGATCATGCCGATCTCCAAGGGCGGCAAGATCGGTCTGTTCGGCGGTGCCGGCGTGGGCAAGACCGTGACCCTGATGGAGCTGATCCGCAACATCGCGATCGAGCACTCGGGCTACTCGGTGTTCGCCGGTGTGGGCGAGCGGACCCGCGAAGGCAACGACTTCTACCACGAGATGAAGGAGTCGAACGTTCTGGACAAGGTGGCACTGGTCTACGGCCAGATGAACGAGCCGCCGGGCAACCGTCTGCGCGTGGCGCTGACCGGCCTGACCATGGCCGAGTCCTTCCGGGACGAGGGCCGCGACGTACTGATGTTCGTCGACAACATCTACCGTTACACGCTGGCCGGTACCGAGGTATCGGCACTGCTGGGCCGTATGCCTTCCGCCGTGGGTTACCAGCCCACGCTGGCCGAGGAAATGGGCGTGCTGCAGGAGCGCATCACCTCGACCCGCACCGGCTCGATCACGTCATTCCAGGCCGTCTACGTTCCGGCCGACGACCTGACCGACCCGTCGCCGGCCACGACCTTCGCGCACCTCGACGCAACGCTGGTGCTGTCGCGCCAGATCGCCGAGCTCGGTATCTACCCGGCCGTCGATCCGCTCGACTCGACCTCGCGTCTGCTCGACCCGCTGGTCATCGGCGAGGAGCACTACACCGTGGCGCGTGGCGTGCAGTCGGTGCTGCAGCGCTACAAGGAACTGAAGGACATCATCGCAATCCTCGGCATGGACGAGCTGTCCGAGGACGACAAGCTGGTGGTGGCGCGCGCGCGCAAGATCCAGCGCTTCCTGTCGCAGCCGTTCTTCGTCGCCGAGGTGTTCACCGGCAGCCCCGGCAAGTACGTCTCGCTGAAGGACACCATCGCCAGCTTCAAGGGCATCCTGAACGGCGAGTACGACCACCTGCCCGAGCAGGCGTTCTACATGGTCGGCGGCATCGACGAGGCCATCGAGAAGGCGAAGAAGCTCTGATCGCATCACGGCCCGGGAGCGGAACATGGCAATGACGGTACACTGCGACATCGTGAGCGCGGAAAAGGCGATCTTTTCCGGGCTCGTAGAACTGGTCGTCGCACACGGTTCGCTGGGAGACCTGGGTATTGCGCCGGGCCACGCGCCGCTGCTGACGGAGCTGAAGCCCGGTCCGGTGCGCGTGATCACGCAGGCCGGCGAGGAGCAGATCTACTACGTCTCCGGCGGTTTCCTCGAGGTGCAGCGCAGCACGGTGACCGTGCTCGCGGACACCGCGGTGCGCGCGCACGACATCGACGAGGCGGCCGCGCTCGAGGCGCAGAAGGCGGCCGAGGCGGCGCTGGCGAACCAGCACGGCGAGTTCGATTACGGCCGTGCGGCGGCCCAGCTCGCCGAGGCGGCCGCACAGCTGCGCACCATCCAGGGCCTGCGCAAGAAGATGGGTCGCGGCTGAGGTTCCTGCCCTGCTTCCGGTGACGCCGTCGAGGTAAATCCGTCCCCGTCTGCTACGCTGTTCTGGTCGGCGGCACCAGGCACCTGCCGGGTACGCGCGCCTCGCTGGAGTGAGTCGTGGTTCTCGATATCGTCATCCTCGCCGCGGGTCAGGGCACCCGCATGGTCAGTGACCTGCCCAAGGTCCTGCATCCGCTCGCTGGCCGGCCGTTGCTGGGCCACGTCATCGATTCGGCACGCACGCTCGCGCCGCGCAGCCTCAACGTCGTGATCGGTCACGGCGCCACGCAGGTGCGCTCGGCGCTCCCGGATGCGCCGGTCGCCTGGGTGCTGCAGCAGCAGCAACTCGGTACCGGACACGCGGTGCAGCAGGTGTTGCCGCTGCTCGCGCGTGACGGCACCACGCTGATCCTCTACGGCGACGTACCGCTGGTGCGCGAGAGCACGCTGCGCGAACTGGTCGCGGTCGCGAACCGCGGCACACTGGCGCTGCTGACGGTCGAGCTGGGCGACCCGAGCGGCTACGGACGCATCCTGCGCGACGCCGAGGGGCGCGTCGCCGCGATCGTCGAACACAAGGACGCCAGTGCCGAGCAGCGTGCCGTGCGCGAGGTGAACACCGGCATCATGGCGCTGCCCAATGCACGGCTGCACGAGTGGTTGCCCACGCTCGGCAACCGCAACGCGCAGGGCGAGTACTACCTCACCGACATCATCGCGATGGCCGCCGGCACCGGCGTCGGCGTGCAGCCGTTGCCGGCGGCCGACGAACAGGAAGTCGCCGGCGTGAACAACCGCGAACAACTCGCCGTGCTCGAGCGCGCGTGGCAGGCACGCAAGGCACGCGAACTGCTGCTCGCCGGCGTCACGCTGCGCGATCCGGCGCGCTTCGACCTGCGCGGACACCTGCGCCACGGCCGCGACGTCACCATCGACGTCAACGTGATCGTCGAGGGCGAGGTGGAGCTCGGCGACCGGGTCACCATCGGTGCGAACTGCGTGCTGCGCAACACGCGCATCGGCGCCGGCGCCACCGTGCACCCGAACTCGCTGCTCGAGCACGCCGACGTCGGCCCCGGCTGCAGCGTGGGACCGTTCGCGCGGCTGCGCCCCGGTACCCGCATGGCCGAGGGGGCGCGCATCGGCAACTTCGTCGAGACCAAGCAGGCGACGATCGGCGCGCACAGCAAGATCAACCACCTGAGCTACGTCGGTGACGCCGAGCTCGGGGAGCATGTGAACGTCGGTGCCGGCACCATCACCTGCAACTACGATGGCGTGAACAAGCACCGCACCACGATCGGCGACGGCGCCTTCATCGGCTCGAACACCTCGCTGGTCGCGCCGGTCGAGGTCGGTCGCGATGCCACCGTGGGCGCCGGTTCGGTCGTCACCAGCGCGGTGCCCGACGACGCGCTGGCAATCGCACGCGGCCGGCAGCGCAACATCAGCGGCTGGCAACGTCCCAGGAAAACCTCCGGTCGCTGACCGGACACCCCCGAGCACAGGAAGCGGACCATGTGTGGAATCGTCGGAGCCGTCGCCCAGCGCCCCGTCAGCGAAATCCTGCTCGAAGGCCTGCGCCGCCTCGAATACCGCGGCTACGACTCGGCCGGCGTGGCGCTGCTCGGTGAGGGCGGGCGCATCGACTGCGTGAAGCGTACCGGCAAGGTCGCCGCGCTCGGCGACAGCCTGGCGAGCGCGCCGCTCGACGGCAGCACCGGCATTGCCCACACGCGCTGGGCGACCCACGGGCGCCCCAGCGAAGCGAACGCCCACCCGCATACCAGCAACGGCCGCCTCGCGCTGGTGCACAACGGCATCATCGAGAACCACGTCGAGCTGCGCGAGCGCCTGCGTGGCGCCGGCTACGCGTTCGTCTCGGAAACCGACACCGAGGTGATCGTGCATCTGATCGACCAGTTGCGCCAGCGCGGCTGCTCGCTGTTCGAGGCGGTGCGCGGCGCGATCGGCGAGCTGCAGGGCGCCTTCGCGATAGCGGTGGTCGCCAGCGACGAACCCCACCGGCTGGTCGCCGCCCGCCAGGGCAGCCCGCTGATCGTCGGCATCGGCATCGGCGAACACTTCGTGGCCTCGGACCAGATCGCGCTGCGCCAGGTCACCGACCGCGTGATCTTCCTCGAGGAAGGCGACATCGTCGACGTGACCACGCTCGGCGTGCGCGTGTTCGACCTCGCCGGGCGCGAAGCGCACCGGCCGGTGGAGCGTCTCGGGGACGCGGGCGACCACGCCGACAAGGGCCAGTTCCGCCATTTCATGCTGAAGGAGATCCACGAGCAGCCGCGCGCGATCGCCAACACGCTGCGCGGTCGCATCGGCAGCGACCACGTCTACGACCAGGCTTTCGGCGTGGCCGCTGCCGACGTGTTCGCGAACGTCGCCGCCGTGCAGATCGTCGCCTGCGGCACCAGCTACCACTCGGGACTGGTCGCGCGGTACTGGATCGAGGAGTACGTCGGCATCCCGTGTGCGGTCGAGATCGCCAGCGAATTCCGTTACCGCAAGCTGGTGGTCGCGAAGGACACGCTGTTCGTCACCATCTCGCAGTCCGGTGAGACCGCCGACACGCTGGCGGCGCTGCGCCTCGCGCACACGCTGGGCTACCGCTCGACGCTGGCGATCTGCAACGCGCCGCAGTCCTCGCTGGTGCGCGAATCGCACCTCGCGATCATGACCGAGGCCGGACCCGAGATCGGGGTCGCCTCGACCAAGGCCTTCACCACCCAGCTGGTCGCGCTGATGCTGCTGACCGCCGTGCTCGCCAAGCGCGCCGGCGCCGACGCCGCGCACGAGCGCGCGGTCGTCGAGGCGATGCACGCCTTGCCGGTGCTGGTCGAGCAGGTGCTGGACCTGGACGCGCGGATCCGCGTGGTCGCCGAGGATTTCATCGAGAAGCAGCACGCGCTCTTCCTCGGCCGCGGCGTGCAGTATCCGGTCGCGATGGAAGGCGCGCTGAAACTGAAGGAGATCTCCTACATCCACGCCGAGGCCTACGCGGCCGGCGAGCTGAAGCACGGCCCGCTGGCACTGGTCGACGAGAACATGCCGGTGGTCACGGTCGCGCCGAACAACGATCTGCTGGAAAAGCTGCGCTCGAACCTCGCCGAGGTGCAGGCGCGCGGCGGACGGTTGTACGTGTTCGCCGACGAACAGGCCGGCTTCACCGACAGCGCCACCATGACCGTGGTGCAGATGCCGCACGTACCGAAGATCCTCGAACCGGTGGTCTACACCGTGCCGCTGCAACTGCTCTCCTACCACGTCGCCGTCATGAAGGGCACCGACGTGGACCAGCCGCGCAACCTCGCGAAGTCGGTGACGGTGGAGTAGCGCGCTCACAAAGGAACATGCAGGAGACCAAGCGCGCCACCAGTTGTTTCGATGCGGCAATACACCACGCATCGCGGATCAAGGCGGCGGATTTGCACTGTTCGATATCGGAGATCGTCAACGAGGCCCTGCTGAAGGACCTGAAGCAGCGTGGCAAGCCATGAACCCGGTGTTCAAGCGATCGGTCGCAGAAGGATCTGCGGGACATGCCTGCGGAGGATGTGCAGAGGTTGCTCACAAGCATCAGACTCTCGCCGCAGAGCCACTGCCGTCCGGCTGTCCGAAGCTGTCGGCGCAGGAGCGATACCGCATCCGTGTGGGCCGATACCGGGTACTTTACGAGATTCGCGACCATGAGTTGGTCGTGATGGTCGCCAAGGCCGCCCATCGCAAGGACGTGTACCGGCACTGACACGCCTATAATCACCCCCGCCACCCTACACGCACGCTGCGCAATGCCCGATCCGCTGAACGCGAACTGCCACTGCATCTCGCTCGATGGCGCGGCGCTGGAGCGTCATTTCCGCGAGGCGATGCTGCGCGAGGGCAGCCTGCCGGAGTTCCTGGTCGGGCGTGAGCACCTGTTCGCGCCCTACCCCGTGTTCGCGAACCAGGCGCAGTGGAACGCGATGCGCGCGGTGGTAGCTTCGGCGCACGAGGTGATGGCCCTGCCGGCGTTCCAGCACGAGGCGCTCGCCGGCGCGCCGTGGCCGGACCAGCACACGCTGAGCGCGATGATGGCCTTCGATTTCCATCCCGAACCGGCGGGTGCGAAGCTCATCGAGATCAACACCAACGCCGGCGGTGCCTACCTCGCGGCGCTGCTCGCCGAGAGCCAGCGCGACGCCTGTGCCGAGATGGGGCCGGCGCTGGCGATGCCGACCAGCGGACGCGAAGCGCCCGCCCGGTGGCTGGATGACTTCCTGAACGAGTGGCGCCTGGCGCGTGGCGAGAGGCCCTTGCGCAGCGTGCGCATCGTCGACGACCGCCCCGCCGAACAGTTCCTGTATCCGGAGTTCCTGCTGTTCCGCGCGTTGTTCCGCCGTGCCGGGATCGAGTGCGGGATCGCCGATCCGGCGGAACTGGTGTACGCCGGCGGCACGCTGCGCCACGGTGCGCAGGCGGTCGACCTGGTGTACAACCGCTGCACCGATTTCACGCTGCACGAGGCGCCGCACTCGGCGCTGCGCGAGGCGTACCTGGCCGACGCGGTGGTGCTGACGCCCTCGCCGCGCCACCACGCGCTGTATGCCGACAAGCGACGGCTGGTGCGGCTGTCGGATGCGGATTTCCTCGCGCGCATCGGCGCACCGGCGGCGGCGCGGCAGGTGCTCGCGGCACACGTGCCACCCGCGCGCCTGGTGACCGCGAATAATGCCGATGCGCTGTGGGATGCGCGCCGGCAGTATTTCTTCAAACCCTTCGCGGGCTACGCGAGCCGCGGAGCCTACCGAGGCGAGGGCCTGACGCGGCGCGTGTGGGCCGGGATCGTCGCCTCCGGGGAATACATCGCGCAGGCCTATGCGCCTCCGCCGACGCGCCGCGCGACACCGGCCGATGACGCGCCGCAGTTGAAGTTCGATTTGCGTTGCGTGAGCTACGGTGCGGCGATCCGTCTGCTGAGCGCCCGCCTCTACCAGGGGCAGACGACCAACCTGCGCACCATCGCGGGCGGGCTGGCCTCGGTGTTCGTGCTGGCCGACGGTGCGGGCGCGCCGCGTGTCCTGACTCAGTAGGCCGCGGGATCACGCTCCTCGGCGAACCAGACCACGGCGTAGTGTTCGCCGATCGCCGCGCCCAGCGCGTGCCACGTGTTGTCCTCCCAGCGCCCGGTGTTCATCAGCATCGCGTGGTGTGCCGGGCTCTCCTGCCAGATCTGCAGCGCGCGCGTCGGCGTGATCGGGTCTGTGTAGTGTGCGACGATCTCGTAGCCCGGCGCGGAGTAGACGCCGCGCGTGATCTCGCGCGGTTTGTTCCACATGCACTCGGCCGCCGCGTGATCGGGCGTGTAGCAGCACGCCGACCACGCGCCCGCCGTGCTCCACGAATGCATGTTGCATTGGCCGCCGCGCCGGTGGCGACGCTCCAGGTCGTCGAGGTGCGCCCGCGCCACAGCCATCAGCGACGGTGAGACCTCGATGCGCGGCAGCCGCCGGGCGGCCCGGTACGCGTTCACGGTGTCGGCAAAACGCTGCTGCCGATCCGCCGGCGGCTCCACCCGGCCGCCGCCCGCCGGCGGGAGCGCGGCGCAGGACAGCAACAACGACGAGGCGACCACGACGGTGATCAGGCAGCGGAGGGCGTAGCTTCGCATGACACTTCTGCAACTTGCTTTAACGATGAACGCTGACCACTCTAGCGCGACCTTAAACGCTCCGGGAGACACGCCGTTGCCCGTCCTTGCCCGCCATTTGCTTGCTGTGACGCTGTTCGCATCGCTGTGCGCCTGCCAGCGCGAGGCGCCGGCGGAGTTCCCGCCCGGCGCCGAGGCCGAGTGGCCTGCCTACGGTGCGGCGCCCGGCGGCGGGCACTACTCCGCCGCCACGCAGATCACGCGCGAAAACGTGCGCCTGCTGCGCCCGGCATGGGTCTACCGCAGCGGTGATCTGCGCTTGCCGCGTCCGGCGAACCCGGAGGCCGGCGAACCGATGGGCGTGCGCGCGAGCAGCTGGCAGCTCACGCCGATCCTGGTCGGCGACACGCTGTACGGCTGCACCGCGTTCAACAAGGTGTTCGCGCTCGATCCCGCGACCGGCAAGGAGAAGTGGCGCTACGACCCGGGCGTCGACACCGACCGCGAGGTGATGGTCAACTGCCGTGGCGTTGCCAGCTGGAAAGATCCGAATCCACGCGGTGCGGCGTGCGAACACCGGATCCTGACCGGCACGCTGGACGGACGCCTGATTGCGCTCGATGCACGCGACGGCACGCCGTGCCGTGATTTCGGCGATCAGGGCCAGGTCGATCTGCACGCAGGGCTGGGGCAGTTCGAGGAATACGAGTATTCGGTCACCTCGCCGCCGGCGATCCTGGGGGACCGCGTGATCACCGGCGCGCTGGTGCTCGACCGCACGCACAACCACATGCCGAGCGGCGTGGTGCGCGCCTACGATGTGCGCAGCGGCCGGCTGCTGTGGTACTGGGACCCGATCCCTCCCGGCGCCAGCCACGCCGTCGACGAGGCGGGCCGGCCGCGGTACCGCCGCGGCACGCCGAACGTCTGGTCGATCATCTCGGTCGATGCCGCGCGCGATCTGGTGTTCCTTCCCACCGGCAACACCTCCACCGATTTCTACGGCGGACTGCGCGACGGCAGCGACCACTACTCGAGCTCGGTGGTGGCGCTCCGCGGCACGACCGGCGAGCTGGTCTGGCACTTCCAGGCCGTGCACCACGATATCTGGGATTTCGACACCCCGGCGCAGCCGACCTTGTTCGATCTGCGCCGTGACGGCCAGCGCATTCCCGCGCTGGCGCAGCCGACCAAGATGGGTCACCTGTTCATCCTGCACCGCGAGACCGGCGAGCCACTGTTCCCGGTCGAGGAACGGCCGGTGCCGCAGGACTGGGAGGTCCCCGGCGAATACCTGGCGCCGACCCAGCCGTTCCCGGTCAAACCGTCACCGCTGCATCCGCATCGGCTGGCCGCCGAGGACGCGTGGGGCTTCACGTTCTGGGATCGCGGGGCGTGCCGCAGGAGGATCGCGAGCCTGCGCAACGAGGGGATCTTCACGCCACCCTCGCTGGACGGCACGCTGTTCTATCCCAGCGACATGGGCGGCAACAACTGGGGTACGCCGGCGATCGATCCGGAGCGTGGCCTGCTGGTCCTGAACACGCTGTTCATGCCGGCCGAGCTGAAGCTGATTCCGCGCGAGCGCTGCGACATGGCCTCCGGCGATCCGTACCTGACACCACAACACGAAACGCCGTACTGCCTGCGCATCGAGCCGCTGATGTCGCCGCTCGGCGTGCCGTGCAGCGCGCCGCCGTGGGGAACGCTGTCCGCGATCGACCTCGCGAGCGGCGAGAAGCGCTGGGAGGTGCCGTTGGGTACGCTCGAGCACATGGCGCCGTGGCCGTTCTCGCGCCTGCGCGGGGCACCGAACATCGGCGGGCCGAGCGTCACCGCCAGCGGACTGACGTTCATCGCGGCGACCCCCGATCGCTACCTGCGTGCTTTCGACAGCGAGACCGGTGAGGAGCTCTGGAAAGGCGAACTGCCGGCCGGTGGTCACGCGACGCCGATGATCTACAAGCGCGCCGGCGATGGACGCCAGTTCGTCGTGATCGCGGCCGCCGGGCATTTCGGCATGCCGGATCTCGCATTCAGCGATCAGCTGGTCGCTTTCGCCCTGCCCGAGGCGCACCCGCGCGATCCGCGTTAACATGCGGACCGACGATGCGGTAACGGAGCAGGCGAGGATGACGGGCAACACCAACGAAAAATCGCGCGGACTGGTGTATCCATGGGGTACGCAGGCCGCGCCCGCCGAGCCGTTCCAGGTCGCCGACGGCGTCTGGTGGCTGCGTTTCCCGATGCCCGGCGCGCTGGACCACATCAACCTGTGGCTGCTCGAGGATCGCGACGGCTGGACGGTCGTCGATACCTGCCTCGACCTGCCCGAGGCGCGCAGCCGCTGGGAGGCGCTGTTCGACGGCTTCATGGGTGGCAAGCCGCTGCGGCGCGTGATCTGCACGCACCTGCACCCGGACCACATCGGGCTGGCCGGCTGGCTGACGCGGCGTTTCGACTGTGATCTGTGGGTCTCGCGCGAAGAGTTCCTGATGTGCCACACGCTGGCCGACTACACCGGCCAGCCGGCCCCCGAGGTCGCAATCCGCTTCTACCGCGCCGCCGGCTACGACGAGCAGATGCTCGACACCTACCGTTCGCGCTTCGGCAGCTTCGGCCGTCATATCTCCGCGTTGCCCGACAGCTTCCGGCGCCTGGTCGACGGCGAGACGATCGAGATCAACGACCGCTACTGGCAAGTCATCGTCGGCAGTGGGCACTCGCCCGAACACGTCTCGCTGTACTGTCCGGCGCTGAAGTTGCTGATCGCCGGCGACCAGGTGCTGCCGCGCATCACGCCGAACGTCAGCGTGTTCCCGACCGAACCGAAGGGGGACCCGCTGAAGGAGTGGCTGAATTCCTGCGAACACATCCGCGCGCGCCTGCCCGACAACGTGCTGGTGCTGCCCGCGCACCAGGCGCCGTTCCTCGGCCTGCACGTACGCCTCACGCAGATCATCGAATCGCACGAGCGCGCGCTGGTCACGCTGTTCGACGCGCTGGCCGAGCGGCGGCGCGCGATCGACTGCTCGCGCGTGATCTTCCGCCGCGAGCTGGCGAGCGAAATGCTGGTGATGGCCACCGGCGAGACGCTCGCGCACCTCAACTGCCTGGTCGGCCGACGCATGGTGCGCCGCGAACGCGATGCCGACGGCGTCGACTGGTACGTGCAGAAACCGGACACGGTGGATTTCGCACTCTGAGCGACACAAGGAGAACGACCATGCTGAGCTACGTGACCCTGGGAACCAACGACCTCGACCGCGCCACCGCGTTTTACGACGCGCTGCTCGCCGAGTTGGGCGCCACGCGCATCATGAAGAGCGATCGCATGTCGATCTGGACCACCCAGCTCGGCGCACCGATGCTCGCGGTCTGCACGCCGTACGACGGCAAGGCCGCCACGGTGGGCAACGGCACGATGGTCGCGCTCGCCGCCGGTGACCGCGACACCGTGGGGCGCATGCACGCGAAGGCGCTCGCGCTCGGCGGCAGCGACGAGGGCGCGCCCGGCCCGCGCAGCGACGGGTTCTACGGCGGCTATTTCCGCGATCCCGACGGCAACAAGCTCGTTGCCTGCGTGGTCGGCTGATCAACGATCGACTGCCGGAGGGCCGCCGGGATGGACATGCTGGTGCTTGGACTGCTGTTGTTCCTGGGAACGCATTCCGTGCGCATCGTCGCCGACGGCTGGCGCACGCGCATGGTCCAGCGCCTGGGCGCAACCGGCTGGAAAGCCGCGTACTCGCTGTTCGCGCTGGCCGGGCTGGTGCTGATCGTGATCGGTTACGGCGCGGCGCGTGAACAGAACCTGCTGCTGTTCGAGGCGCCGCGCTGGACCGGCCCGCTCGCCACCTTGCTGATGCTGCCGGCACTCGCGCTCGCGGCCGCGGCCTACGTGCCGGGCACGCGCATCAAGGCCGCGATCGGTCACCCGCTGGTCGCGGCGACCAAGCTGTGGGCCGCCGGGCATCTGCTCGCCAACGGTGGCCTGGCCGACGTGGTGCTGTTCGGCGCGTTCCTGGTCTGGGCCGGGATGGATTTCAGCTCGCTGCGCCGTCGCGATCGCGCGAACGGAACACGCTACTCCGCCGGGCCGCTGTGGCGCGACGGCGTGGCAGGCGCGATCGGCGCGGCGCTCTGGGTCGCGATGCTGGCCGGGGGCCACGGCTGGCTCACCGGCGTGAAGCTGCTGGGCATGTAGGTCCGGGCTGTACCCGGACATTCGTTCGTTCGGCCACAGGCCGAACCTACGCGCGCGTGGCGCGTACCCACTCGATGAAGCGCTGCACGCCGTCGACCGCGTGTTCGGCGCGCGGCGAGTGCATGATCTCGAAGGCGTGCTCGGCGCCGGTGAACTCCACGTAGGCTACCGGTTCGCGTGCGACCTCGCGCAGACGCTGCACGAAGAGCCGCGCATCGGCGACCGGCGCGAGGCTGTCGCAGGAACCGTGCAGCACCATGAACGGCGGTGCGTCGGCGTGGACCTGGCTCACCGGCGAGGCGAGTTCCCAGCGCTCGCGGTCCTCCTCGGGCGAGGCGTGCAGCACGCGGTCGCCGAGGAACGCGAAGAAGTTGCGCGTCTCGGGTCGGGCTCCCGAGCGGTTCAGCATGTCGTAGACGCCGTAGAACGGCACGCAGGCCTGTACCGAGGTGTCGACGCCCTCGTGTCCAGGCTGCAGCTCGTCACGGTTGGCGGTCAGCCCCATCAACGCGCACAGATGCCCACCGGCGGAGCCGCCGGTCACGGCGACGAAGGAGGGATCCATGCCGTATTCGCGGCCGTGGGTGCGGATCCACGCCAGCGCGGCCTTGCAGTCGTGCAGATGGGTCGGGAAACCGACGCTGGGGCTGAGACGGTAGTTGGCGGCCACGCAGATCCAGCCACTGGCTGCCAGCTGGTACATCAGCGGCAGCGCCTGCTCTTCCTTGTTGCCGATGATCCAGCCGCCGCCGTGGATCTGCAGCACCACCGGGCAGCCCTGCGGCGGAATCACCTGCGGGCGGTAGATGTCGAGCCGCTGGCGGATGCCTCCGTTCGCGTACGCGATGTTGCGGATCACCTCGACGTCGGGACGCGCCATGCGGAACGGCCGGCACCAGTCGCGAAAGCCGACCGCACCACGCAGACGCGCCGCCGCCGTGGCCGGGATCCGGCTGCGGTAGCCCGCGCCGAGGGCTTCGGTGAGCGCTTCCTCGACGGTGGACCCGCTGCGCAGACCGAGCCGCAGGTTGTGCAGCAGACCGGGCCACGACAGGAGCAGCACGATCAAGGCGATCCAGCCCAGCGTCGAATCCAGCGCGCCGCCCGCCACGCAGAACAGCACAATCACCGCCTGCAGCGGCAGCCAGAACCACGCCAGCTCGGTGGTCAGCAGCGCGAAGCCGAACACGAACCACGGCAGCGTGTTGTCCGGGAACGAGCGCGGTGCAAAGACGGTCAGCAGCGCGAGCACGTTGCACAGCGCGAGCACGGCGAGCAGGGTATCCATCGGCAACTTCCTGGGCGTGAAACGGGAGGTGTGGCTCGCGGCCGATCATAGCAGACGCCTGTTGCGCGCATCGCGCGCGTCGCGTCGCCTCAGAGCCGGTGAAAATTTCGGCAGCGGTCGCAGCAGGTGGGCGGAATTTTCACAGCCTCTCAGTCGGCGTTGCGCTCGACGCGGCGTCGGTAGCGGTCGCGCTCGCTCTCGCTCATGCTGCGCCAGCGCTGGCGCAGTTCCTCGCGCTGCTCCGGACTCATGCTCCGGTAACGGTCCTCGGCCTCGCGCACGCGCTGCTGCTCGTCGCGTGGCAGCGAACGGAATCCCTGCTCGCGCCGTTGCAGGCGTGCCCGGTCCTCCTGGCCGCGTCCGTCGCGCCCGTCGCGTTCGCCGTGGCGCGGCCCCGCGTCGGCCGAGGCTGTCGCCACAACCGCCAGCGCCAGCATGGCAGCGCGGAGCAGGGCGCGCCGCGAGCGATATTCAGTCATGGGCTCCCATCTCCGACTCCGCCAGCCACAGGTAGAAGTCGAGGTCTTCGTAGAACGCCGGATCTTCCGGCAGCGGCATGCCGCGCTCGGGTTGCAGCCAGCCGTGCTGCCCGGGCAGCAGTACGGCCACCGCGAGCACGGTCGCCAGCGCCGCACCACCGAGGGCCGGTCCGTGCAGGCGCCACCACGGGAGGCGCGTCGCGCCCAGCGCGCGTTGCCGGGCCGCGCCGATGCGCGCCAGCGTGGTGGCGTCGAGTTCGCTTTCCTGTCGGCGCAGCAGCGCGCGCCAGTTCCGTTCCAACCCGTTCATCAACGGTGATCTCCGAGTTGCTCGCGCAGCGCCTGCAGCGCACGCGAGTAGTGCGTCTTCACGCTTCCCTCGCCGCAGCCCATCGCGGCTGCCGTCTCCGCGGTCGACAGGCCCTCCCAGCAGCGCAGCAGGAACGCCTGGCGCTGGCGCTCCGGCAGGCGGGCCACCGCCTGCATCAGCGTGTCGGCCGTTTCCTCGCCGGCGATCAGCCGTGCCGGGTCGGTCACGGCCGGGTCGGCGATGCGTGCCAGCGGTTCCTCCCCGTGCTCGTCGCGGCTGCGCTCCATCCAGCCGAACAGGCGGGCGTGGAGCACGCGTCGCCGCCGTGTGTCGGTGATGCGGTTCCGGAGCATGCGATAGAACAGCGGCCGCCACTCCGCGGGCGGTCTGCCGGCGTAACGCTGCACCAGACGCAGCATCGTGTCCTGCAGGGCGTCGAGTGCGTCGTCCTCGTTGCCGAGCGCGAAGCGGGCCATCAGAAAACCGCGGCGCTCGATCGAACGCAGGAAGGTTTCCAGATCCGCTGCCACCTCCGTGGCATCGTCCGCGTCGCTGTCGTCACTCTGGCGCATTGCTCTCCCGGGGCATGGCCACGCGCGTCGGCATCGCGTTCGATGCGCTGGCTACAACGCGCGCTGCCGGGATCGGTTGACACCGGGTGCGCATCGCCACGCAGGTTACGCCAGCGATGGCGCTGCGGTCCAATTCCGGATCGGCGCGGTCCGGGAGCCTAGCTACCCGAACAGGGGCATGCGCGGGTGTTTGGGTGCTGCGATTGCCACCGTCATGCGCGATACTCGGAGACCGTGCATGGCGCTGGCGGACAGGAGGGCGCGCGGTGGCGGAATCGATACTGAAGCGGGTTGGCTGGCTGGCCGAGCTGCGCAGTCGCTGGATGGCGCTGTTGCGCAACATCATCACGCGGACCAACCTGTGGCTGCTGCGGACCTCGGGCGGGCGGCTTGGCAACAGTTTCCTCGGGCGCTCGGTGATGCTGCTGCACACGATCGGCCATCGCAGCGGCGCCGAGCGAGTGATCCCGATCTTCTACCTCAGCGACGGCGAACGCATCGTGCTGGTCGCCTCGAACGCGGGCACCACCACTGACCCCGCGTGGTTGATCAATATGCGCGCGCATCCCGCGGTTGCGGTGACGATCCGCGGCCACCGGCGAGCGATGACGGCCCGCGTCGCCGACGACGACGAACACCGGCACTACTGGCCGCGCGTGGCCGAGATGTTCCCGGTCTGGGAGATGGTGCAGAACAACAGCCTGCGCCGCTTCCCGATCGTGGTGCTCGAACCGCGCGCCGACTGATCCGCACACTGTAATCCCCCAGTAATGAAGCGCGGCGTCATTCGCGCCGGTGCGGTCCTATACTCCGGCGCACTCGCAGGACGGTCCTGGAGCGCTGGAGTGAACGCATGAGGTGGGACGAGGAAGTCGACTGGCTGGTCGTTGGTTCGGGGGCCGCCGGAATGACCTCGGCGCTGCGCGCCGCGGACCTCGGTGCGCGTACGCTGCTGGTCGAGAAGTCGGCGCGCTTCGGCGGTTCCACCGCGATGTCCGGTGGCGCGATCTGGGTGCCGGCGAATCCGGGCATGGCGGCGCTGGGCATCCCCGATTCGCGTGAGGAGGGGCTGCGTTACCTGGAGCACATCGTCGCCGGCCGGGTGCCGCCCGAGCGGCTCGCGGCGTACGTCGAGACGGCGCCGCGCATGGTCGAGTACCTGGCCACACGCAGCCACGTGGTCTTCGAGCCGGTTCCCACCTACTGCGACTATTACGCCGAGGCGCCGGGCGGCAAGCCCGGTGCGCGCACGATCGAGCCGCCCGAGTTCGAGGCGATGAGGCTGGGCGCCGAGCGCACGCGCCAGCGGTTCGGATTCGAGCACAGCCGGCCGCTGGCGTTCATGAGCCTCAAGGCTTCCGACGTACCGGCGCTGCTGCTCGGCGGGTGGCCGCGGATCGCGCTGGTCATGCGCCGAGCCGCCGGGTATTACCTGAACCTGCGCGCGCGCCTCGCCGGCGCCGGCAACACCTGTTATACGCTGGGCGCCTCGCTGATCGCACGGCTGCGGTTGTCGCTGGCCGACCGCGCCGTGCCCTTGTGGCTGGACTCGCCGTTGCGCGAACTGGTGCTCGAGGACGGACGGGTGACCGGCGCGGTGGTCGGCCGCGCTGGCCGCGAGGTGCGCGTGCGCGCGCTGCGCGGCGTGATGCTCGCCGCCGGTGGCTTCGAGAAGAACGCCGCGCTGCGCCAGCGCTACCAGGAAATGCCGATCGGCGCGGACTGGGCTGCCGGCTGCCCTGGCAACGAGGGGGATGCGATCGTGCTCGCCGAGCAGGCCGGGGTGGCGCTGGACCTGATGGAGCAGGCGTGGTGGTGCCCCGTGTTCAAGGTTCCGGGCGACCCGAATCCGCGGGTGATCGTGATGGAAAAAGGCATGCCGGGTTCGATGCTGGTCGATGCCGCCGGCCGGCGCTTCGTCAACGAATCCTCGCCGTACAACGACTTCGTGAAAGGCATGTACGCGGCGCATCGCAGCGGCGTCGCGGCGATTCCGGCGCACCTGGTGTTCGACGCGACCTTCCGCCGGCGCTATCCGGTGGGTCCGGTGCGTCCGGGCTCGATCCAGCCCGATGCCGCGCTGCCGGCGTCGCTACGCGACGGCTTTCTGGTGCGCGCCCACTCGATCGCGGAACTCGCGCGTGCGATCGGCGTCGATGCGGCGGGACTCGAGGCGAGCGTGGCGCGCTTCAACGGCTTCGCGCGCACCGGCCGTGACGAGGATTTCGGTCGTGGTGACACGCTGTCGGATCGCTATTACAGCGATCCTCAGGTCACCCCGAATCCGTGCCTCGCGCCGATCGAGACGCCGCCGTTCTATGCGGTGAAGGTCTACCCGGGCGATCTGGGCACCAAGGGCGGCGTGGTCACCGACGCCCACGCGCGCGCGCTCGATCGCTCCGGGCAGCCGATCCCCGGGCTGTATGCCGCGGGGAACTGTTCTGCGTCGGTGATGGGGGAAACCTATCCGGGTGCCGGCGGCACCATCGGTCCGGCGATGGTGTTCGGTTTCCTCGGCGCCGAGCACGGCTGCGCCGGCTAGCGCTCTCAGCGGTCCTGCCAGCGCGGCGGGCGTTTCTCGAGGAAGGCCTGCACGCCTTCCAGCGTGTCGGCACTCTGCGAAACCTCGTGCACCAGACGGCGTTCGAGTGTGAGCGCTTCCTCGAGCGGCAGTGCGCCGCCCTCACGCACCGCGCGCAGGATTGCGCGCTGCGGCACCAGGCTGTGGCGCGTGATGGTGCCGGCCAGTTCCGCCGCGCACGCGATCACGTCGTCACCCTCCTCGCAGACGCGGTTGACCAGGCCGATCGCGGCGGCCGTTGCACCGTCCACCGGATCGCCGCCGAGGATCATCTCGAGCGCGCGGTTCTCGCCGACCAGGCGCGGCAGCAACTGCGTGCCGCCGTAGGCCGGCAGCAATCCGAGCTTGATCTCGGGCAATCCGAGCCGCGCGCCGCGGCGCGCGACCCGGAAGGTGCACGCCAGCGCGAGTTCCAGTCCGCCGCCGAGCGCAAGGCCGTTGATCGCGGCGACGATCGGCTTCGGGAAGTCGCGCATGCGCACGATGAGCGCGTGCACGCGCCGCACGCGCTGCTGCGGATCACGGTGCGGCTCGCTGAGGTCGCTGCCGGCGCAGAATGCCCGACCGGCGCCGCTCAGGATCAGGGCGCGACTGTCGCCGCCCTGCTCCTCGTCGAGGATTTGCTCGAGACGGTCGAGCATCGGGTTGGTGATCGTGTTCAGCATGTCCGGGCGGTTCAGCGTCAGCAGCACGCACGCGCCGCGTCGCTCGCTCTGCACTACGTCCATCGTCGGGTCTCCTGGTGCCATCGTCGGTCGGATCGGTGTGCCTCAGCTCGCGGCGGCGCGCTCCTCGAGCTCGCTCCAGCGCATGAACGCCTCCTCGAGCTCCTCGGCGATCGCCGCCACGCGCAGCGAGGCGGCGTTGAGCTCGTCGAGCGCCAGCGCGCCCATGCCGGCGAGCAGCGCGGCCTGTTCGTGTTCCAGCGCCTCGATCCGCGCGGGCAGTTCGACGAGTTCGCGCTGTTCGCGAAAGCCGAGTTTGCGGCTCGCACTGCGCTGGCGTGGCGCCGCGCGTGGCGCCGGTTCCGGCACCGTGGTCGCGGCCAGCGGCCCGGGGCGCTGCAGCAGCCAGTCACTGTAGCCGCCGGCGTACTCCTGCCAGCGTCCCTCGCCTTCGGCGACCAGCGTCTGCGTCACCACGTTGTCGAGGAACACGCGATCGTGCGTGACCAGCAGCAACGTGCCGGTGTACTCCTGCAGCGTGTCCTCGAGCAGTTCCAGCGATTCGATGTCGAGGTCGTTGGTCGGCTCGTCGAGCACCAGCAGATTGGCGGGGCGCGCGAACAGCCGCGCCAGCAGCAAACGGTTGCGCTCGCCGCCCGACAGCGTGCCGACCGGCGAGTTCGCCCGTTGCGGGGCGAACAGGAAATCCCCCAGATAGCTGATCACGTGGCGCCGCTCGCCGCCGGTCTCGATCCAGTCGGAGCCGGGGCTGATCGTCTCGATCACCGTCCGGCGCGGATCGAGCTGCTCGCGCATCTGGTCGAAATACGCCACCTCGAGCCCGGTGCCGAGGCGCACGCTGCCCTCGTCGGGCGCGAGTTGCCCGAGGATCAGCCGGATCAGCGTGCTCTTGCCGGCGCCGTTGGGGCCGATCAGTCCGATGCGGTCGCCGCGCAGCACGCGCAGCGACAGGTCGCGCACCACGCTGCGCCCGTCGAAACGCTTGCCGACGTGTTCGAGCTCCGTGACCAGCTTGCCGGAACGCCCCCCGCCGTCGAGGCGCAGGCGCAGCTTCCCGATCCGCTCGCGCCGCTCGGCGCGCTCCGCGCGCAGGCGCTCGAGCCGCCGGACGCGGCCCTCGTTGCGCGTGCGCCGCGCCTTGATTCCCTGGCGGATCCAGACTTCCTCCTGCGCCCAGAACGCGTCGAACTTGCGTGCCGCGACCTCCTCGGCGGCCAGTTGCTCCGCCTTGCGCGCCTCGTAGGCCCTGAAGTTGCCCGGATACGAGCGCAGCAGCCCGCGGTCGAGCTCGACGATGCGGGTCGCGAAGCGGTCGAGGAACGCGCGGTCGTGGGTGATGACGATCGCCGCCGACACCTTCGACAGCAGCTCCTCGAGCAGCGTGATGCCGCCGATGTCGAGGTGGTTGGTCGGCTCGTCGAGCAGCAGCAGGTCGGGCGCCAGCGCGAGCGCCAGCGACAGCGCGGCACGCTTGCGTTCGCCGCCCGACAGCCGCTGCGTGCCGCGTTCGGGATCGAGGTCGAAGCGCTGCAGGTGCTCGCGCAGCCGTGCCTCGAAGCGCCAGTGCTCCCCGTCGTCGATAATCGCCGTCCGCGTCGCGCGTTCGAGCAGGCTGGCGAACAGCGTCGCGCCGGGCGCGAGTTCGGGTTCCTGCTCGACGAGCACGACCCGGGTTCCGTCGCCGAGCCGCGCCACACCGTCGTCGAGCGCGACCTGGCCCGCGATCACGCGCAGCAGCGAGGACTTGCCGGTGCCGTTGCGTCCGATCAGGCCGATGCGCTCGCCGCGCGTGACGGTGAGCGAGGCGCCGTCGAGCAGCGGATGCAGCCCGTACGCCAGACCGGCGCGTTCGATGCCGACCAGAACGCTCATCGTGGACGTGCTTCGACGTGTCTCATTCGACGGTGACCGTGATCCGCTCCGACATCACCGGGGGTTGGTGCGGGCGGTGCAGGTGGTCGCCGAGCAGCAATTGCAGGCTATGCGTGCCCGGGGCAAGCTCGAGCGTGATCTCGGTCTGCCCGGCGCCGAAATGCCGGTGTTGCTCGTCGGCCGGGATCGGCTGGTCGAGCGCGGGCGGCGTGTCCAGGTCGATCAGCAGGTGATGGTGTCCGGTAGCGGGATGGGCCACTCCGGCCGGCGCCACACCCATGCCGCGCAGACCGAAGCGCACGGTCACGGGGTTCGCGAGCACCGTGCCGTCGGCCGGTTCGATGAAGTAGACCTCGGCGCCTTGCGGGGCGGGTGTCGCCGCGCCGGCACCGATCGCGAACAGTGCCAGCACGGCGACACCGAGATGGCGATGGAACGTGTTCATGGGGGCACTCCTCATGCCGTGATTCGTACGGCAGCATAACAAATGCCGCGCCGGGCCGGTCGCGGCGACCGCAGGCCCCGGTACCGGTTAGAATCCGCCGATGCATGCCGAACACATCCTCGACGGACTCAATCCCTCGCAGCGCGAAGCGGTCACCGCAGCCGCCGACGCGAATCTGCTCGTGCTGGCCGGCGCCGGCAGCGGCAAGACCCGCGTGCTGGTGCACCGCATCGCCTGGCTGATCTACCACGAAGGCTTCTCGCCGCACGCGCTGCTGGCGGTCACGTTCACCAACAAGGCGGCGCGCGAGATGCGCGCGCGGATCGAGGAGATGACCGCGCTGTCGACCCGCGGCATGTGGGTCGGCACCTTCCACGGGCTCGCGCACCGGCTGCTGAAGGCGCACTGGCACGAGGCCGGGCTGGCGCAGAACTTCCAGATCCTCGACGCCGACGACCAGCTGCGTGTCGTCAAGCGCGTCTACCGCGACCTCGGAATCGACGAGGACCGCTATCCGCCACGCCAGGCGCAGGGCTGGATCAACGCGCACAAGGACGAGGGGCGGCGAGCCGCGCATATCGAGGACTTCGGGCACGACCGCTTCCACGCGACGATGCTGGCCGTCTACCGTGCCTACGAGAGCGCTTGCGAACGGGGTGGACTGGTGGATTTCGCCGAGCTGCTGCTGCGCGCGCACGAGTTGTGGCTGAAGGACGCGGCGCTGCTCGCGCACTACCGCGAGCGCTTCCGCCACATCCTGGTCGACGAGTTCCAGGACACCAACACGATCCAGTACGCGTGGCTGCGCGTGCTGGCCGGTGATTGCGCGCGCCTCACCGCGGTCGGCGACGACGACCAGTCGATCTACGGCTGGCGTGGCGCGAAGATCGAGAACATCCACCGTTTCGAGCGCGATTTCGCGGGAGCCCACATCGTGCGCCTCGAGCAGAACTACCGCTCGACCGGCGTGATCCTCGACGCCGCCAACGCCGTGATCGCGAACAACCGCGGGCGCTTCGGCAAGCAGCTGTGGACCAGCGGCGACAAGGGCGAGCCGATCACGCTGTATGCGGCGTTCAACGAGCAGGACGAGGCGCGCTTCATCGTCGACCATATCCGCGAGTGGATCGCTGCCGGCCACGCGCGCGCCGACGCCGCGGTGCTGTATCGCTCGAACGCACAGTCGCGGGTGCTCGAGGAGGCGCTGCTGCGCTGCTCGATCCCGTATCGCGTCTACGGTGGCCAGCGCTTCTACGAGCGTCTCGAGATCAGGAACGCGCTGGCGTACCTGCGCCTGCTGGGCAACCGTGACGACGACGCGGCGTTCGAGCGCGTCGTGAACACGCCGCCGCGCGGCATCGGCAACGCCACGCTCGAACTGTTGCGCCAGCGTGCGCGCGCGGACGGCGCCTCGCTGTGGCAGGGGGCTGCAGCGGTGGCGGCCGAGCTGCCGGCGCGCGCCCGCAATGCGCTGGCCGGCTTCCTGGCGCTCATCGACCGGCTGCAACTCGAGACGCGGGACCTCGAGCTCGCGACGCTGGTCGATCACGTGCTCGGGGCGAGCGGACTGCTCGATTTCCACCGCAACGAGAAAGGCGAGCGCGGGCTGACGCGCGCGGAGAACCTCGACGAACTGGTCAGCGCCTGCCGCCAGTTCGTGCCCGACGATCCGCAGCAGGACGTGCTGCAGCAGTTCCTGGCCAGCGCCTCGCTCGACGCCGGCGAGGGGCAGGCCGACGAACACGAGGACAGCGTGCAGCTGATGACGCTGCATTCGGCGAAGGGGCTGGAGTTCCCGCTGGTGTTCATCGCCGGGATGGAGGAACACCTGTTCCCGCACCGCATGTCGATCGACGAGCCGGGGCGGCTAGAGGAAGAGCGACGGCTCGCCTACGTCGGCATCACGCGTGCGATGCGCTCGCTTTACCTGAGCTACGCCGAGTCGCGGCGCTTGCACGGCATGGAGACGCGCAACACGCCGTCGCGCTTCCTGCGGGAAATCCCGCCGGCGCTGTTGCGCGAGGTGCGCCCGCGCGTCTCGGTGGCGCGCCCCGCCACCTTCGGAGGTGGCTACGGCGCCGGTGCCGCGCCGCGCACCGAAGCACTGCCGGGCGGGCTGCGGCTGGGGCAGAGCGTGCGGCACCCGAGCTTCGGCGAGGGGGTGGTGATCGACTTCGAGGGCCAGGGTTCGAACGCGCGGGTCAACGTGAACTTCCGCTCGGCGGGCGCCAAATGGCTTGTGCTGTCCTATGCCAGGCTCGAACCGATGGGCTGAGTGCCGTCAGCTCCGCGGTACCGCCCGCGTGCGGCCGTTCTCGTCGATGGCGACGAACACGAAGGTGCCTTCGGTGACCTTCTCGACGATCGGTGCGGCACCGGCGAAGCCGGTCAACCGTGACCACACCTCGACTTGCACCTGGATCGAGCTGCGGCCGACCGCGACCACCTGCGTGTAGCAGCTCACGACGGCGCCGACCTTCACCGGCACCATGAAGCTCATGCGGTCGATGGCGACCGTGGCGACCCGTCCAGCGGCCACCTTCGATGCGGCGACCCCGCCTGCCAGGTCCATCTGCGACAGCAGCCAGCCGCCGAAGATGTCGCCGTTGGCATTGGTGTCCTTCGGCATCGCGATGGTCTGCAGGGCGAGTTCGCCGCTGGGTCCGGGGGACTCGTCACTGTGTGCTGTCATCTGGCTGGACTCCTCTGGATCATCGTGGGGGTTCGCTACGTGTCCGGTCGGCGCGCGTCGCGCCGGCGAGCTGTGCGGCGCGTTCGCGCGCGAAAGCCGCCGCCACCGAGTTCCCGCTCGCGACGGCCGCGTAGCGCTGGCCGGCCCCGGCGGTGTCGCCGAGTCCACGCGCGACCTCGGCGAGTCCCAGCGTGGCTTCCTCGCTGGCAAGCAGGCGGTTCGCTGTCTGCAGGTCGTCGCCGGCGGGCTCGAGGTTGCCGCGCGCCAGGTGCTGCAGGCCACGCAGCAGGTACGGCCGGTGGAAGCCGGGGTTGAGCGCGATCGCGCGGTTCAGACCGGTGAAAGCGTCGGCCGGCCGGCCGAGTTGCGCAGCCGCCACGGCGTGCAGTTCGTGGAACAGCGCCTCGCGCGGCTGCAGCGCGAGCGCCTCGCGGGCCGCCGCGAGCGCCTCGGCGTTGTGCCCTGCGTCGAATGCAGCGATGCCGCGTTCGTAGATGGCGTAGGCCGTCCGGTCGCGCGTCAGCCGTGCCGTGCGCGCGCGAAAGCGTACCTCGCCGCGCTCGCCGGTGCCGAGCTTCTGCGCTGCGCGCGCCGCCGCCTCGGCACGTGCGGTCGACGGGGGCTGAGCGGCGAACGGGCCGGCGCTCCAGTCCGCCTCGGTATTCACGTCGGCGAGCCGTTGCAGCAGCCGTGGCAAGGCCTGCGGGTCGTAGCCGGCACGCGCGAGCCGGGCGAGGGTGGACTGATCGGCCGCGGACGTCTCGACAGAGCCGACCGGCGATACAGCCGTGCCGGTCGTGGCGGTGCGCAGTGTGATCTGGTCCCACGCAGCGCCCTCGCGCACGGCTCCGATTGCCGCCAGGGAGGCCGGTGTGTCCGCGGGAGTACCCCCGGTGCCGACGTCCGCGGGGTGCAGCGCGTGATCGATCGCCAGCGCGAACAATGCCGCGAGCTCGGCCTCGTCTTCGAGGCGCGCGAGCAGTCCGCGGCTCAGTGCGACCTTGCCGCCCGGCAGTGCCCACAGCGACGGCGCCGAGCGGTTCAGTACCACGAACTCCCACGGCAACCACGGTTGTTCGCCGAGGCGCGCCAGCGTTTCACCGATGCCGGCGACGTAGCCGCCGAGCACGGGATCCGGCGCATGGATACCACCGGCGCGCTGCTGCAGCGTCGCGAACAGCGCTTCGCCGAGGCGGATGCGCTCCGATGCGTCCGCCAGCGTCTGCCGGGGCGGCTCCGCGCGCTGCTCGCTCGTGCAGCCCGGCAGCAGCAGGCAGGCCGACAGCAGCGCAGCGAGGCATCGCTGCAAGCGCATGCGCTTCATCGCAGCAGATAATCCGCGGCGATCCCGGTGAACACCGCAAGCCCGAAGAAGTTGTTGTTCAGGAACGCGCGGAAGCAGTGCTCGCGGCTGCGGTCGCGCGTCTGGTACTGCTGCCACGCGAACAACGCTGCGCCCAGCAGCAGGGCCACCGCGTACGGTACGCCCATATCGAACTGCGTTCCAGCCAGCCACAGCAGCAGCAACACCAGCGCCTGCAGCACCGCGATCACGAGACGGTCGGCCGCGCCGAACAGGATCGCGGTGGACCTGACCCCGATCTGCAGGTCGTCGTCGCGATCGACCATCGCGTAAAAGGTGTCGTAGACCACGCTCCACAGCGCAGCCGCGACGAACAGCGGCCACAGCACTGCCGGCAGCTCGCCGCGCTCGGCCGCGAACGCCATCGGAATCCCCCACGAGAACGCCACTCCGAGCCCGAATTGCGGCAGGTGCGTTACGCGTTTCAGGTGCGGGTAGCCGAGCGCGAACACCAGCCCCGCCACCGACAGCGCCACGGTCAGCGCGTTGGTGAGCAGCACCAGAGCGAACGCCGCGAGCGCCAGCGTCGCGCCGAGCGCGATCGCTTCGCGCTCGCTGACCTGTCCGCTTGCAAGCGGCCGGTCGCGGGTGCGTTCCACGTGGCCGTCGAAGTGGCGGTCGGCGAAATCGTTGGCAACACATCCGGCCGAGCGCATCAGGAACACGCCGGCGGTGAAGATCAGCAGGTTCGACAGCGACGGACGGCCCTCGGCGGCGAACCACAGCCCCCACCACGTCGGCCACAGCAGCAGGAAGCTGCCGATCGGCCGGTCGAAGCGGATCAGTCGCAGGTACAGCGGCAGGCGTTCGCGCAGGTTCATGGCTGGGTCGGTCACGGGTCTGGCGCGCCGATTATAGCGGCGCGAGCCGGCACGCCGGCAGGAAGAACTCGGCGACCAGCAGTGGTTTCCCGTAGACGTGAAACACCGAGCGCCGCCCCCAGACCGGTTGCGCCGGTGCGAGCGTCGCCGGCACGATGCGGTGCGGGGCCCCGACCCGCGCCAGCTCGAAAGGCTGGCGCCGCAGTCCGCGCGTGGCGAACAGCAGCGCCCCGAGCGAGCGTTCGCCGAAGCGCCGCAGATGGCGCAGGCGCCCGCTCAGCGTCGCCGCCGGCAGCACGCTGCGCGCGAACACCCATGGCTCGCCGGCGCATTCGAGGATCACCTCGCGCACCAGCGCGACCTCGTGGGTGGCGAGCGCCAGCGCACGGCGTTCCGCCGGGCGCGGCCGCCGCCAGTGCTGGCTGAGCACGCGCACGCGCAACCGGTTGCCGCTCGTCGCCTGCAGCTGCGCGGTCAGCGACCCCTCGGCCAGCAGCCAGCGCCGGGTCGCCAGCGGCAGCTCGATCGCATCGAAGCGTCGCCAGGGTTTCCAGGCGGGCTCTTCGGGGTGGTTGCCCGCGGAGGACGACGCGTACAATGACTTCTTCTCCGTGACGCGGAACGTGGCTGATTCTATCCGGTTGCGTGGGCGCCGCGGCAGCCGATCGTACAGGGAGAATTCGATGGCGCGCTGGGAATGCATCGTCTGCGGCTGGGTCTACGACGAGGCCAGAGGTTGGCCCGACGATGGCATCGCACCGGGAACACCGTGGGAGCAGGTGCCCGAAGACTTCCTGTGTCCGGATTGCGGGGTCGGCAAGCAGGACTTCGAGCCGCTAGATGGCCGCGTGCGAGCGCGCGACATGGGACCGGCGACGTCACCGGCCCCGCTGATCGTGATCGGCACCGGGCTCGCCGGCTACACGCTGGCGCGCGAATTCCGCAAGCTCGACACCACGACGCCGCTGCTGCTGATCACCGCCGACGACGGACGCAGCTATTCGAAGCCGATGCTGTCGACCGGCTTCACGCGCGCGCTGACCCCGGAACAACTGGCCACCGCGGACGCGCCCGCGATGGCCGCCAGCCTCGGCGCGACGATACGCACCCACACGCAGGTGAGCGCGATCGATACCGCGCGGCGCGAACTGCGCCTCGACGACGGGAGCACAGAGGCATACTCGCGGTTGGTGATCGCGTGGGGAGCCGAGACCGTGCGCCCACCGCTGGCCGGCAACGCGGCCGACCGGGTGCATGCGGTCAACGACCTGCTCGACTACGCGCGCTGGCGTGCCGCGCTCGCCGCCGACGGTGGGCGAAACAAGGTGCTGCTGATCGGCGCCGGGCTGATCGGCTGCGAGTTCTGCAACGACCTCGGCAACGCCGGCATCGTCACCGAGGTGGTGGATCCGCTCGGCTGGTGCCTGCCCACGCTGCTGCCGGAGGCGCCTGGGCGCGCGCTGCAGCACGCGCTGGAGGCGCTCGGCGCGCGCTTCCATTTCGGCACCGTGGTGAGCACGATCGACCATGCGCCGGAGGGCGACGGCATCGTCGCCACGCTGGCCGATGGCCGGCGCATCGAGGCGGACCTGGTGCTGTCGGCGGTCGGTGTGCGCCCGCGCATCGCGCTGGCACGCGCGGCCGGACTCGCGGTCGGCCGGGGCATCGTCGCGGACCGCCTGCTGCAGACCAGCGCCGCCGGCGTGTACGTGCTCGGTGACTGCGCGGAGGTCGCCGGCCACGTCCTTTATTACGTGGCGCCACTGATGGCCTGCGCGCGTGCGCTGGCGCAGACGCTCGCCGGCAACCCGACGCCGGTCGCCTACCCGGCGATGCCGGTCACCATCAAGACGCCAGCATGCCCGGTCGTCGTCGCCCCGCCGCCGGCCGGCAGCGAGGGGTCGTGGTCGGTGAGCGGGTCGACGCCGGACTTCGTCGCCGAGTTCCGGGCCCCCGGTGGTGCGCTGCGCGGCTTCGCGCTGACCGGAGCCGAGGTGAGCCACAAGGCCCGCCTGCAGGCCGAACTGCCGCCGCTGCTGCTCTGAGCACGATGCTTTCGGCCGACCTCATGCCGCGAGATCGTGCGCGATCGCCTTGAGCTGCTCGGAGGCGCCGCGGATGCGCTCGCCTACTTCGAGCGCCGCGTCGCGATCGATGCCGAGCGCGCCGAAGGCCTGGTCCGGAATCGGTTCGAGCGGCGCGCTGCCGATGCCCTGCTGGCGCAGCATGCGGGTCGCGAGTTGCAGCAGGCGTGCGGCGATCTCGTGTTCACCGGCCTGCCCGGGCGCCTGCTGGAAGCGCAGCGCCGCACAGACCTCCTCGGGCAGGTGCCAGAAACGCATCAGCCAGCCGGCCATCTGTTCGCGCGTCACGCCGAGCAGGAAACGTTCGACGTGCCAGTGCCCCACGTGCGCGTTGGCGTCGGTATAGCGGCACACCAGCTGCATCTGCGGCTTGAACAGCTCGCCGAGGATGAGCGCGCCGAAGTTGTGCAGCAGGCCGCTCAGATACGTGTGCCCCAGTTGCGGGCGCAAGTTCGACGGCATCGCCTTCGCCAACCCTTCGACCATCGCCGCACAGTGCACCGCCTGCACCCAGTACGTACGGTAGCCGTGACGGCCTTCCCTGGACATGCGCATCGTCTTGCCGAGCGCCAGGCCGAGCGCGAGGTTCATCACGAGGTCGAAGCCGAGCACGCGCACGATCGCGTCCTGGATCGAGCGTACTTTGCCGGGAGCCGCGTAGTACGGCGACGAGGCCCAGCTCACGACCTGCGCCGCCAGCGCCGGGTCGATCTCGACCACGCGTGCCAGGTCGCTGACGCTGGCGTACGGGTCGGCGCTGATGCGGATGATGCGGTGCGCGATCTCCGGCAGTGGCGGGAAGTCCAGCGTGTCTTCCAGGCGCCGTTCGATGCGCCGCGACGTGAAGCGCGCCACCGCGTTGCCGATGTCGTCCTCGTCGGTGGACGCCGCGACACACGTGGGCCCCAGGTCGCCGAGCGCCACGCAGAAATCGGCGCTGCTGCACATGCCGTCGTCGAGCAGGTTGGCGAAGTCGGCCTCGGGAACGCGCACGCGCGCTCCGCCGGCGTCGAGTTCCAGCTCGCCGCACGAGCGCAGCGCGCGCTCGGCGATGACCGGCAGCCCGAGTGCGCGCGGCAGCGCGGGCAGCGACGCCAACCCGTGCGTCGCGCAGTAGGCGGCGACCGCGTCGTCGGGGATGGCCAGCAGTTCACGGCCGGCGAAACGGTTCAGCGCGTCGAGGTCGAGCAGGGTGTCGGCCGGCATCAGTACCAGCACGCGCCCGGCGGCGTCCTGAAGCAGGGTTGCGCGTACCTCGGTCGCGGTGCCCGGCTCCGCCAGTTCGGCCGGCGTCCATTGAATCGCTGCGCTGTCTAGCAGCCTGCTCACGGCTTGCGGCAATTCCATCGTCATCGTTCCTGTGGCGATGGGGGAAGTGTAGTTGAAGGCGTGCGATGCCACACGAAGCGTGCGCCGCGAACGTGACGCGGTCGCGCTCAGGCCTCGGCGTAGCGCGTGCGTCCGGGCAGCCAGCGCTCGAGCAGCGGCTCCACGTTCTCCGGGTGGCGTTCGAGCAGCGTCGAGGCGGCGGCGCGCACCCCGGGCAGCAGTGCCGCGTCGCGCCGCAGATCGGCGAAGCGCAGACCCATCAGCCCGGTCTGGCGCGTGCCCAGCAGCTCACCCGGTCCGCGCAGTGCCAGGTCGCGCTCGGCGAGCACGAAGCCGTCGGCGGTATCGCGCATCGCCTCCAGACGGGCGCGTCCGTTGAGCGACAGCGGCGGCTGATAGAGCAGCAGGCAGTGGCTGGCGACGCTGCCGCGGCCGACGCGCCCGCGCAACTGGTGCAACTGCGCCAGCCCGAGCCGCTCGGCGTTCTCGATGATCATCAGCGAGGCGCGCGGCACGTCCACGCCCACCTCGATCACGGTGGTGGCGACCAGCAGCCCGATCTCGCCGCGCTTGAACGCGTCCATCGTCGCCAGCCGCTCGCGTGTCGCGAGTCGCCCGTGCACCAGTCCCACGCTGAGCTCCGGCAGCTGTGCGGCGAGCTCGGCCGCGGTGGCCTCTGCCGCCTGCGCCTGCAGCGCTTCGGATTCCTCGATCAGCGTGCACACCCAGTACGCCTGGCGGCCCTCGGCACAGGCCGCACGCACGCGCTCGACCACTTCGGCGCGGCGGGTGTTGGCGAGCGCCGCCGTGGTCACCGGGGTGCGCCCGGGCGGCAGCTCGTCGATCAGCGAGTAGTCCAGGTCGGCGTAGGCGGTCATCGCCAGCGTACGCGGGATGGGGGTCGCGGTCATCACCAGCTGGTGCGGGGCGCCGCCCTCGCCGGCCCCTTTCTCGCGCAGCGCCAGGCGCTGGTGCACGCCGAAGCGGTGCTGCTCGTCGATGATCACGAGACCCAGCCGCGCGAAGCTCACCTGCTCCTGGAACAGCGCGTGGGTGCCCACCGCGAGCTCGATCGTGCCGTCGGCGATGGCGGCGAGCGCGGCGCGGCGCGCCTTCGCCGGCAAGCGCCCGCCGAGCAGCACGCAGCGCAGTCCCAGCGGTTCGAACCAGGCCGCGAAGCTGCGCAGATGCTGCTCGGCGAGCAGTTCGGTCGGCGCCATGATCGCGACCTGCCAGCCGCAGCCGATCACGGCGAGCGCTGCGAGCGCCGCCACCAGCGTCTTGCCGCAGCCCACGTCGCCCTGCACCAGGCGCAGCATCGGGCGTCCGCTCGCCAGGTCGGAGCGGATCTCGGCGCTGACGCGCAGTTGCGCGGCGGTCGGCGTGAACGCCAGGCGTTCGAGCAACTGCTCGCCCAGCCGCCCGTCGTCGGTGAGTACCGGTGCGTGCTGCGTGCGTGCGCGCCGGCGGATCAGCAGCAGCCCGAGGTGGTGCGCCAGCAGTTCCTCGGTGGCGAGCCGCCGCTGGTACGGGTGGGTGCCGTCCATGAGCTGTGCGAGCGGCGCCTCGGGCGGCGGGCGGTGCAGGTAGCGCAGCGCGGTGGCGAGCGGCACCGAGGTACCCGCCAGGCCCACCGGCAACAGTTCGGCCAGCGAAGCGTTGTCGAGCATTTGCAATGCCTGTGACGTGAGTGAGCGCCAGCTCCCCTGCTGCAATCCCTCGGTGCTCGGGTAGACCGGCGTGAGCGCGGTCTCGGCGGCTTCGCCGCTGGTGCTCGCCACGCGGTACTCGGGATGGTACATCTCGATGCCGGTGCGCCCGCGGCGCGCCTCGCCGAAGCAGCGCAGCCGCCCGGCCTCGCGCAGCCCGCGCTGCTGGGCCGCAGTGAAGTGGTAGAAGCGCAGCGTCAGCACTCCGCTCGTGTCGCCCAGCAAACAGACCAGGCTGCGCCGCCGCCCGGCCTCGATCCGCACCTCGAGCACCTGTCCCTCCACCACGGCCTCGACACCGGGCAGCAGCGTGGCGATCGGCAGCACGCGGGTGCGATCCTGGTAGCGCAGTGGCAGGTGGAACAGTACGTCGGCGACACTGCGAATGCCGAGCGCGGCAAGGCGCGCGGCCAGTTGCGGCCCGACGCCGCGCAGCGCGCCGACCGGCACGCGTTCGAGGGCGGGACTGAGGGGCGCGTGATCCTTGGGCAAACGAAGGGGCCGATCCGGTGACTCAACGGCGTTGTGCGATGATAGCCGAAGGTGTGGACGGAGAGTGTGCATGAGTCCTGCGAACATTCTGATCGCCGGCTGCGGCGACGTCGGCGGCGTGCTTGCGACGCGTCTGCTGGCCGCCGGACATGGCGTCACCGGACTGCGCCGCCGCGTCGCGGAACTGCCCGCCGGGGTCGAAGCGCTGGCGGTCGACCTCACGCGGCCCGTCACCCTCGGTACGGTCGCCGGGCGGAGTTTCGACGTCGTCGTCGTGACGAGCGCGGCCCGACGTTTCGACGAGACGCACTACCGCGCTGTCTATGTCGACGGTCTGCGCCACCTGCTCGATGCGCTGCGCGGCACCCCGCGCGTGCTGCTCGCCTCGAGCACCGGGGTGTACCACCAGCACGCCGGGGAGTGGATCGACGAGGACTCGCCGGCCGCACCGCAGGGCTTTGCTGGCCGCATCCTGCTAGAGGGCGAGCGGCTGCTGGCCGAGCGCCTCGGCGAGCGTGCCACGGTGGTGCGTTTCGGTGGGATCTATGGTCCGGGACGCGAGCGTCTGCTGCAGGAAGTCGTGGCCGGGATCGGCTGCCCGCGGGAGCCGGTGCGCTACACCAATCGCATCCATCGCGACGACTGTGCCGGCATCCTCGGCTTCCTGGTCGGACGGCTGCTCGCGGGCGAGCCGTGCGCGGGCCTTTACCTCGGGGTCGACAGCCTGCCGGCACCGATGTGGGAGGTGCGGCACTGGCTCGCCGCGCAACTCGGCGTTGCCCTCGACGACGCGCACCCGGCCACGCCTGCGCAGCGCGCACCGGGCAGCAAGCGCGTCTCGAACCGCCGCTTGCTCGCGGCCGGCTACGCGTTCCGCCACCCGGACTACCGGGCCGGTTACGCGCCGCTGATCGCGGCGCTCAGGACTTCAGTACCATCGTAGCCTCGATTTCCACCGCCGCGCCGCGCGGCAGCGCCGCCACCTGCACGCAGGCGCGTGCCGGGTACGGCTCGCCGAAGTGGCGGGCCATCACCGCGTTCACGGCACCGAAGTCGGCCAGGTCGGTCAGGTAGATGTTGACCTTCACGCATTGGTTCAACTCGCCGCCGGCGGCGCGCGCCACCGCCGCGAGGTTGCGGAACACCTGCTCGGCCTGCGCGCTCGCGTCACCGGCCACCAGCTCCATGGTCCCCGGATCGAGCGGGATCTGCCCCGACAGCCAGACCGTGTTGTTGGCCTTCACGGCCTGGGAGTACGGTCCTATCGCCTGCGGCGCCTCGCTGGTGTGAATGACTGCGCGGTTGCTCATCGGGTTTCCTCGGGGTGGGGCGGAACAGGTCTCAGCGCCTGACTCGCGTGACTTTCATGACCGATTTCAAGGTGCGGATGCGGCGGATGATGCGGGCCAGCGCGACGCGGTTCCCGACCCCGACCACGAGCCGCACCTGGCTGATGCGCGCGTCGCGCTCCTCCATGCCGATCTTCTCGATGTTCACGTCCATCGCGCTGATGCGGTTGGCCAGCGCGGCGATCACGCCTTTCTGGTTCTCGAGCTCGACCAGCAGCTCGACGCTGAACTCGCCGCTGGTGTCCTCGGCCCAGCGCAATTGCGTGCAGCGCTCCGGGTCGGCGATGAACTCGGCGATGTTGTTGCAGTTCTCGCGGTGCACGACCACGCCGCGCCCCGCACTGATATGTCCCACGATCGCGTCGCCCGGAATCGGGTAGCAGCACTTCGCGAAGCTGAGCACCATGCCTTCGGTGCCGCGGATCGCCAGCGGCGACGGATCGCGGCCGACCGCGCCGGCCGGGGTTTCGCTGATGCCGAGCAGCCGGCGCGCGGTCAGCAGCGCGACGCGGTTGCCGAGGCCGATTTCCTCGAGGATGCCGTCGAACGAGGCACGCCGCGTCTCGAGCAGCAACTGCTCGACCGCGCGCGCCTCGAGCACCGCGCGGATACTGCTGCCGAGACTGGCGAGCGACTTCTCGAGCAGGCGGCGTCCCAGTTCCACCGACTCCGAGCGTTGCTGGCTCTTCAGGTAATGCCGGATGTTCGTTCGCGCCTTGGCGGTGACCACGAAGCCGAGCCAGGTGGGGTTCGGGTTCGCGCGCGGCGCAGTGACGATCTCCACCGTCTGGCCGCTCTGCAGCCGCGTGCTGAGCGGCGCGAGGTTGCGGTCGATGCGGCACGCCACGCAGCTGTTGCCGATGTCGGTGTGCACGGCGTAGGCGAAGTCCACCGCGGTCGCGCCATTGGGCAGCTCGAAGATCGCGCCGCGCGGTGTGAACACGTAGACCTCGTCCGGGAACAGGTCGATCTTCATGCTCTCGATGAACTCGAGCGAGTTGCCCGCCCGTTGCTGCATCTCGAGCAGCCCTTGCACCCACTGGCGCGCGCGCGAGTGTCCGCTGCCCGGCCGCTCCGAGCCGCTGCTCTTGTACAGCCAGTGCGCCGCGATGCCGTTGTTGGCCATCTCCTCCATTTCCGTCGTGCGGATCTGGATCTCTATCGGTACGCCGTGCATGCCGAACAGCACCGTGTGCAGCGACTGGTAGCCATTGGCCTTCGGGATCGCGATGTAGTCCTTGAAGTGTCCGGGCACGGGCTTGTAGAGGTTGTGCATCGCGCCGAGAACGCGATAGCAGTTGTCGACGTTCTCGACCACGATGCGGAACGCGAACACGTCCATGATCTCCGAGAACGACTTGCCCTTGGCGCGCATCTTCCGGTAGATGCTGTAGAGGTGCTTCTCGCGTCCGATCACGCGTGCCGCGATGCCCTCCTCGCGCAGCCGGGCCTCGATCTTGCGCTGGATCTGGCTCACCAGCTCCTTGCGATTGCCGCGCGCCTTGCGCACTGCGGCGCGGATCCGGCGGGCACGCATCGGATGCAGCGCCGCGAAGCCCAGGTCCTCGAACTCGACGCGCAGGTTGTTCATCCCGAGCCGCAGCGCGATCGGCGCGTAGATCTCTAGCGTCTCATGCGCGATACGACGGCGCTTCTCGGGTTTCAGCACGTCGAGCGTGCGCATGTTGTGCAGGCGGTCGGCGAGCTTGACGAGGATCACGCGGATGTCGCGTGCCATCGCCATCGCCATCTTCTGGAAATTCTCGGCCTGCGCCTCGGCGCGCGAGGTGGTCTCGAACTGCGAGAGCTTGCTGACGCCGTCGACCAGGTCCGCGACGGCGGGGCCGAACTGCGCGGCCAGCGCTTCCTTCGGGATTCCGGTGTCCTCGATCACGTCGTGCAGCAGCGCCGCGATCAGGCTCTGGTGATCCATGCGCATGTCGGCGAGGATGTGCGCCACCGCGAGCGGGTGCGTCACATACGGCTGCCCGGTGCGTCGCACCTGGCCGTCGTGTGCCTGTTCGGAGAAGTAGTACGCCCGTCGTACCGCGTCGACCTGCTCGTGGGCGAGGTAGCCGCGGAGCTTGTCGGTCAGCGCGCCGAGTTGCTGCATGCGCGTAAGTCGCGCGCCCCGGCCCTCACAGGCCGGCGGCTTCTACCTGCGCCTCGAGCAGTTCCTCGAAGCTCGGCTCGCTGCGCTCCTCGAAGATCTCGGGACCGATCTTTCCTTCCTCGATCTCGCGCAGCGCGATCACCGTCGGCTTGTCGGACTCCTCTTGCACCAGCGGGTCCTTGCCGCCGGTGGCGAGCTGGCGCGCACGCCTGGCGGCGAGCATCACCAGCTCGAAGCGGTTCTCGACCTTGTCGAGGCATTCCTCTACCGTAATACGTGCCATGGTTCTCACCTGTTGTGTGGGTTCAGCGCACCCGGCCTGCGGTGCGGGGGGCGCGAATTCTAGCAGAGTTCCTCACGGGGCCGACAGCAGGCTCCCGATCAGCCCGGCGAGCCGCACCGCCTGGGCGCACCGGCACAGGCGATTGGCCCGCACGATCGCGCGCAGGTCTGCCAGCGCCGTTTCGAACACCTCGTTGACGACGATGTAATCGGACTCGTCGTAGTGGGACATCTCGCTCACCGCCTCGCGCATGCGGTGGCCGATCACCTCGTCGCCGTCCTGGTTGCGTCCGCGCAGGCGCTGCTCGAGCGTTGCGCGCGACGGCGGCAGGATGTAGATGGACTGCGCTCCCGGCACCCGTTCGCGCACCTGACGCGCGCCCTGCCAGTCGATCTCGAGGATCAGGTCCCGTCCGGTGGCGAGCGTGGCCAGCACCTGCTCGCGCGAGGTGCCGTAGAGGTTGCCGAATACCGTCGCGTGCTCGAGGAAATCGCCGCGAGCGAGCATCTGCTCGAAGCGTTCGCGCGAGACGAAGTGGTAGTTCACGCCGTCGGCTTCACCCGGGCGCCGCTCGCGCGTGGTATGCGATACCGAGACCAGCAAGTCCGGATCGCCAGCGACCAGCGCGGCGACCAGGCTGGTCTTGCCGGCGCCTGAGGGTGCCGACACGGTGTAGAGGGTGCCGGAGGCGACAGCGGCGTTCATTCGATGTTCTGCACCTGTTCGCGCATTTGCTCGATCAGCACCTTGAGCTCCACCGCCGAGCGCGTGGTCTGCGCCGCAACCGACTTCGACGCCAGCGTGTTCGCCTCGCGGTTGAACTCCTGCATCAGGAAGTCGAGGCGCCGCCCGCAAGCGCCGCCCTCGTGAAGGCTGTGGCGCGCCTCGCGTACGTGCGACTGCAGGCGGTCGAGCTCCTCGGCGACGTCGGAGCGGGCGGCGAGCAGTACGATCTCCTGTTCGAGGCGCTGCGGGTCGATCGTCGCGACGAGCTCGGCAACCCGCTCGTGCAGCCGTTGGCGGTGCGCGTCGATGATCGCGGGCAGGGCATCGCGCACCTCGGTGACGATCGCGTCGATGCGCGCGAGCCGCTGCTCGAGCTGGGCCGCGAGCGCGGTGCCCTCGCGCGCGCGCATCGCGAGCAGTTCGTCGACCGTCGCGCCGAGCAGCCCGAGCGCGTCACGGACAATTTCGTCCTCGTCGGGATGCTGCTCAGCGAGCACGCCTGGCCAGCGCAGCAGCTCGAGTGCGGTGGGGGCGCCGAGCTCGCCGGTGAGTGCGGCGACGCGCGCACAGGCCTCGTGCAGGCGGTGCACCGTGTCCTCGTCGATCGCGAGCGGACCGGGTTGCGTGCGCCCCGCGTGAAGGCGCAGTGTGCAATCGACCTTGCCGCGGCCGATGCGCTCGCGCAGCAGCTCACGCGCTGCCATCTCGAGGTGACGCGCGGCTTCCGGCAGTCGCAACTGCGCCTCGAGGTAACGGTGGTTGACCGAGCGGACTTCCCACGCCAGGGAGCCCCACGGGAACGTCTGCTCGCGGCGCGCGAACGCCGTCATGCTCTGGACCGCTGGCAAGGATCGACTCCGGTGGATCTGGCCGCATTGTAGTCGCGCGGCGCGCATAAATCATGCTCGTGGCCGCGTGTGTATAATCGCGGCCCCGCATCCGCACCAGCACCCCGGAGTATCGATCATGGAGCGACCCAGTGGACGTCGGCAGGACCAGCTGCGCCCGGTGCGCTTCACGCGCGGCTTCACACGCCATGCCGAGGGTTCGGTGCTCGTCGAGTACGGCGACACGCGTGTGATCTGCACTGCCAGCGTGGATCGCGGCGTGCCGCGCTTCATGCGCGGCGAGGGTCGTGGCTGGCTGACGGCCGAATACGGCATGCTCCCACGCGCCACCAATACGCGCACCGACCGTGAATCGGCCCGCGGCAAGCAGGGTGGGCGCACGGTCGAGATCCAGCGGCTGATCGGGCGCTCGCTGCGTTCGGCGCTCGACCTCGCCAAGCTCGGCGAGAACACGATCATCATCGACTGCGACGTGATCCAGGCCGATGGCGGCACGCGTACCGCGGCGATCACCGGAGCCTGCGTGGCGCTGGTCGACGCGTTGGCGACCGCACGTCGCAAGCGCATGATCAGCGACGACCCGCTGCGTCACCTGATCGCATCGGTGTCGGTGGGCATCTGCGGCGGGCGGGCGGTGCTCGATCTGGACTACACGGAAGACTCCAGCGCGGAGACCGACATGAACGTGATCATGACCGAGCACGGTGACTTCGTCGAAGTGCAGGGAACCGCGGAAGGGCGGCCGTTCCGCGGCGACGAGCTGCAGCAGATGCTCGAGCTCGCGCGCCGCGGCACCGAGAACCTGGTCCGCGTGCAGAAGATGGCGCTGAGCGCGCCGCTGCCGGGGAAATGACTCGTAGGTCCGGGCACAGCCCGGACCTGCGCGAGGCCCGTAGGTTCGGCCTGTGGCCGAACATTGCGGGCGCTACACACGTCCGGTCGCAGACCGGACCTACAGACGCTCGGGTTCGATGTCGTAATCCATGATCAGCGGCGCGTGGCTGGAAAATTCCTGCCCCTTGTAGATCGCGCCGTACTCGATCGTCGGGCGCACGCCCGGTGACACCACCTGCAGGTCCACGCGCCAGCCGTCGCCGGCGTCGCGTCCCGATGGCCACCACGAGAACTCGTCGTCGTCCTGGTTCACGAGGCGGAAAGCGTCGGTGTAGCCGAGCTCACCGTACAGCGCGTCCAGCCACTGACGCTCGGCGTCGAGGAATCCCGGCCTGCCGGCATGCCGCTCGGCCTGCTGGACGTCGCGCACGGCGTGCGCCATGTTCCAGTTGCCGCACAGGATGTACTGGCGGCGCTTCTTGCGTACCTTGTCTAGCTGGATGCGCAGTTGTTCGAAGAAGCGCGATTTGCGCGCCAGCGAACCGGGATCGTCCATGCTGGCGACCGGGGCGAGCAGGCTGGCCACGCTGATGTTCTCGAAGTCCGCCTGCATGTAACGGCCCTCGCCGTCGGCGTCGCCCAGCCCGAGTCCGGTCATGATCGCCTTCGGCATCTTGCGGCAGTAGATCGCGACGCCGTTCGTGGAGGCGTCGATCGCATCGAAGAAGTACGCGAAATAGCCCTCCGGGTTGAAGCGCGCGCCACCGAGCGCCGACTCCGCGGCGCGCAGGTCCTGCATGCAGATGATGTCGGCGTCCTGGTCGAGGACCCAGTCGTAGAAGCCCCGCGAGGCCGCCTCGCGGACGCCGTCCGCGCAGAAACTGATGACGCGCATGGTCATTCCCGTTCACGAAAGCGGCTCATGATACATGAGGCGTCCGGTAGCCGGCGAGCGCGTTGCCGGTGCGCTGTTATACTCGGCGCCCTAACCACGGGGAAGCGCCCGCACCGGGCAGGCCAATGAGTGACCATCGCAGCGATTTCATCGCGCTCGCGCTGCGCCATCGCGCGCTGCGTTTCGGCGACTTCACGCTGAAATCCGGGCGCCGCAGCCCTTATTTCTTCAACGCAGGCGAACTCTCCAGCGGTGCCGCCTTCGCCGTGCTGGGCCGCTGTTACGCGGCCGCGATCGCCGCTTCGGGAGTCGAATTCGACATGCTGTTCGGCCCCGCCTACAAGGGCATTCCGCTCGCGGTGGCCACCGCGGTCGCGATCGCCGGCGACAGCGGGCGCGACGTGCCGTGCGCCTTCGACCGCAAGGAGGCGAAGACCCATGGCGAGGGCGGTGCCCTGATCGGGGCGCCGCTCGCCGGCCGCGTGCTGATCGTGGACGACGTGATCACCGCCGGTACCGCGGTGCGCTCCGTCGCGCGGCTGATCAACGCCGCCGGTGCGCGCATCGCCGGGGTGGCGCTCGGGCTCGACCGCGCCGAACGCGGCGCCGGCACGGAGTCGGCGGTGGCGGAGCTCGCGAGCGAACTCGGTGTGCCGGTGTTCGCGATCGCGCGGCTCGACGATATCGTCGCCTACCTCGAGGATGCACCCGAGCTGCGCGAGTACCTGCCCGCGATGCTCGCGTACCGGCGCGAATGGGGCGCACCGGCTGCCTGAGCGTGCGGATTCCGCACGCGCGGGCTGGGCGATTCCCGGCTAGACTTCTGCGCAGGCATCCGCTCCCGCGCGAGGTACGCATGAAATCCGCCCTGCTCCGCCGTGCATCACGTCGCCTGCGCTCGGCTCTGTCGGTGCTGTTGCTGCTGTCCGGCCCCGGGATCGACGCCGTGCAGGCGGAGGAGCTCTTCTACAAGTACGACAACGCCGAGGGCGTCACCGTCATCGACGATCACGTCCCGCCGCAGTTCACGCACAAGGGCTACCTGGTACTGAATCGCGCCGGCCGCGTCGTCGAGGTCGTGCCGCGCGCGCTGACCGAGTCCGAACGGCGGACGAACGGACCGGCGGTGCAGGCGCGCTTGCGCGCGGAGGAAGCCGAGCGCCAGAAGCGCTACGACGAGGCGCTGCTCGCGCGCTACAGCTCGGTGGCCGACATCGAGGATCTGAAGCGGCGCCGCGCCAACGAGATCCAGGTGCGCATCAACCTGCAGAAGGGCACCATCGCGGGGCTCAAGGGGCAGCTCGAGAAGGAACAGGCGGACGCGGCCGAGCTGGAGATGTCGGGGGAAGACGCTCCGGCGACGATCGACGCACGCATCGAGGAATTGCGGGCGGCGATCGCCGACGAAGAAGCCCGCGTGGTGCGCCTGGAACACGACAAGAGCACCGTCGAGGCGCGCTACCAGTTCGAGATCGAGCGCTTCCGCACGCTGCGCCCCGGCAATCGCTGAAGCGGCCCCGGCGTGCGTTCAGCGAAAGAACGCCCCGGTCAGCACACGCCACTGCTCGCTCCAGTACTCGGTCGGTGAACGGCGGAATTCCGAGCGCACGTACTGCGTGATGCGTCCTTCGGCGGTGGCGAGCAGCAGGTTCGCCGCCAGCGCCACCGGGAGCACCGGACGCAGCCCGTCGCGCAGCTCGGCTTCGCGCAGCACCTGTTTCAGCTCGGTCTCGAGGCGGTCGAACAGCTGCTGCACGCGGGCGCGCAGGCGGTCGGTCTCGCCGGTCAGCGCATCGCCGGTGAGCAGGCGGGTGATGCCGGGATTGCGCTCGCAGAAGGCCAGCAGCAGCGTGAGGATCTGTTCGCACTGCGCTCCGCCGTCGGGTTCGTCCTGGCGGATGCGGCCGATGCGGCTGAACAGCGTGGTCTCGATGAACTCGATGAGCCCCTCGAACATCTTCGCCTTGCTGGCGAAATGACGGTACAGCGCCGCCTCCGAGACACCGACCTCGGCGGCCAGCGCCGCCGTGGTGATGCGCCCGCCGGGCGTGGCTTCCAGCATATGCGCGAGCGACTGCAGGATCGCATCGCGGCGCGAGGTCTTGCCATTCATCTTGGCGCGATCTTCCCTGCTCCTGACGGCGCCGTACTCTAGCGACTCACTCGTTCGCGGGCAACGACGCGCGCGCCGTGCGCGAGATCAGCGTGCCCACGCCTTCGTCTGTGAAGACCTCGAGCAGCACGGCGTGCGGCACGGTGCCGTCGATGATGTGCGCGCTGTTCACTCCGGCGGCGACCGCCTCGAGCGCGCACCGGATCTTCGGCAGCATGCCGCCACGGATCACGCCATCGTCGATCAGCCGGTTCACCCCCGTCTGGTCCAGCCCGGTCAGCACCTTGCCGTCGGCGTCCATCAGCCCGGGCACGTTGGTCAGCAGGATCAGCTTCTCCGCCTGCAGCACCTCGGCGATTCTGCCGGCCACCAGATCGGCGTTGATGTTGTACGACAGCCCGGCGCGATCGACACCGATCGGTGCCACCACCGGGATGAAGTCGCTGTTGAGCACCATGTCGAGCACGGCGCGGTTGATCCGTCGCACCTCGCCTACATGCCCGATGTCTACGATTTCCGGCGCGTTGGTTTCGGGGGTGCGCACGGTCACCGACATCCGCGTCGCCTCGATCAGGTTGCCGTCCTTGCCGGTCACCCCGATCGCCTTGCCGCCGTGGCGGTTGATGTTCGCGACGATTTCCTTGTTGACCGTCGCGCCGAGCACCATTTCGACCACGTCCATCGTCTGCGTGTCGGTGACGCGCATGCCCTCGACGAAGCGCGACTCGATGTTCAGTCGCGCCAGCAGCGACCCGATCTGCGGGCCGCCGCCGTGCACCACCACCGGGTTCATGCCGACCAGCTTCATCAGCACCAGGTCGCGCGCGAAGCTGTCCTTGAGCTGCGGATCGACCATCGCGTTACCGCCGTACTTCACGACGATCGTCTTGCCGATGAAGCGCTGGATATAGGGCAGGCTTTCGGTCAGCACGCGGGCAATGTTCACGGCGGTATCGCGGTCGAGTGACATCGGCAGGGTCCTTGGTTGCGGGGGCAGGAACTAGAAACCGGGATCCAGATCGGGCAGCAGACGTTCGAGTTCGAAACGGAACACGCCGCGGATGCGCTCGAGCGCCTGCGTATCGCGTCCCTCGAAGCGCAGGATCAACGCCGCCGAGGTGTTCGATGCGCGCACCAGACCCCAGCCATCGGCGAATTCGGCGCGCACGCCATCGATGCGGCTGATGCGCGCGTTCTCCAACGCGATGCCGGTGGCGATTGCTTCCATCGCCGCGAACTTGGCCTCTTCGGCGACCGCGATCCGAAGCTCCGGGGTCGCCACGCTCTGCGGAAGCGTCGCCAGCAACTCGTCGAGCGAGCGGCCCTCGGTGGCCAGGATCTCGAGCAGGCGCGCCGCGCAGTACAGTGCGTCGTCGAAGCCGTACCAGCGGTCGCGGAAGCAGATGTGGCCGGTGAACTCGCCGCCGAGCAGCGCGCCGGTCTCCTTCATTTTCTCCTTGATCCACGAATGCCCGCTGCGGCACATGATCGGGCGTCCCCCGTGCTGTGCCACGATCGCCGGCAGGTCGCGGCTGCATTTGACGTCGAACACCACGTCGGCGCCCGGATGGCGTGACAGCAGCTCGCGCGCGAGCAGCATCAGCAAGCGGTCGGCCGTGACCACCGCTCCGCTCGCGCTGACCACGCCGATGCGGTCGCCGTCACCGTCGAACGCGACTCCGAGGGTGGCGCGGTGCGCCTGCACGGCGGCGACCAGGTCACGCAGGTTCTCCGGCTCGGCCGGGTCGGGGTGATGGTTCGGGAAGCGTCCGTCGAGCGTGCAGTGCAGCGGAATCACCTCGCAGCCGAGCTCGCGGAACAGGTCCTCGGCAACCACCGATGCGGCGCCGTTGCCGCAGTCCACGACCACGCGTTGCGTGCCGTCGACGAGCACATCGTCGACGATCGCATGTACGTAGTCGGTGTCGATACCGGTGATGCGGTAGCTGCCCTGCCCCTCGCGGAAACGCCCCTCGAGGATTCGGTCGCGCAGCGCCGCGATGCCCGCGCCACGCAGCGTTTCGCCGTCGATCATGATCTTGAAGCCGTTGTGGTCGGCGGGATTGTGGCTGCCGGTGACCATCACGCCGCTCGGCGTGCACAGGTGGTGGCAGGCGAAATACAGCATCGGGGTGGCAACGGTGCCGGTGTCGATCACGTCGATGCCGGTCGCCAGCAAGCCCTTGACCAGTTGCTCGCGCAATCGCGGGCTGCTGTCGCGGCCATCGACGCCGACGACGATCGCGCGACAGTCGCGCTCCAGCGCCTCGCTGCCGATCGCGCGACCGATCGCGAGCGCGAGATCGGGGTCGATCTGCGCCGCGCGTCCGCGGATATCGTAGTCGCGGAAGATCTCGCCCGGCACGTGCGCCGTCGGCAGCGGTGCAGCCGCCGGCGGCGGGACGGCGTCCCCGGACCCACCCGTTTCAGTCTCGTCGAGGATCTCGAGCGGGTCGGGCGCCGGCCTCGGGGCCACGGTGCGAGCCGCAGCCGCCGACTCCCCGGGCGCCGTGGACCCGCCGTGGCGTCGAAGCGACGCGAGCAGCGCCTCGCCGAGCCCGGCGAGCTCCGTGACCTCCAGCCGCGGCAGGGTCGCGGTGGTTCCGCGCTGTTCGAGCGCGAGTTCGGCCAGATGCCGCGCGTCGGTGGCAAGCGCGCCGCCGAGGCGGCGGAACGTCAGCAGTACCAGCGCCACCAATGCCAGCGCCACGCCCAGTCCGGCCAGCGCAACGACGGTGCTCGCCGCGCCCGCCTGCGACGGCAGCGAGGACACCGGTTCGAAGCTGGCATAGAGCGGGCGAACGCTGGTGTCGGCGCGGTAGCGGGGTGACTGCGGCGCCGCGCCATCGCCACCGTGCGCGATGAAGCGGAAGTGATCCTCGGCGCCGCGTGCCCAAAGCGACAGCGTGCCCACCCCGCTCTGCAGCACGCCGTGCTCGCGCACCAGTACGCCGAGGTCGGCCCGCGCGAGCAACACCGCCGGCAAGCCGCCGGCATCGGCCGTGCAGCGTACGGCCGAGATCACCGTCCAGCGCTTGCCGTCGCGGTAGGCCTCGGGCTGGGTCGTCTCGCCGTTGAACGCGCGCCCGACCAGGCGGGTCTCGATGTTGTTGCGCAGCAAGGCCGCATCGAACGAAGGGTCGGCGATGCCAAGGCCGCCGAGCGGTACAACCTGCAGCGATTCCAGCCCCGGGAACACCGTGGCGCCATTCCCGGCGCAGCGTTCCGCCAGCGCGCCGACCTGCGCCTGCAGCAGCGAGCCGTACGCGGAGACGGTGCGGGCGGCCTGCGCGGCCTGTGCCTCGGCCCAGCGGGCCTGGGCGAGACGTGCGCTGGACCAGTTCCAGGTCAGCAACGCGGCCAGCAGGGCGCACAGGCCGATCGCGAGGCCGGCGGCGATCCGGTTCCTGGCGGTCGTGAATGCGCTGGTGGCCTTGCGGGTGGTGGTCATGCGTGCTCCCGGGCGCGGCACGCGCGGTAGCGGGCGGCGATCGCTGCGATCAGATCGTGAGCCAGTCGCACCTTGGACCCGCGCGGCAGCGCCACCGTGCCGTCGGCGGCGACCAGCGTGACCTCGTTGTGTTCGCTGTCGAAACCGATGTCGCTGCGCGAGACGTCGTTCGCGACGATCAGGTCGAGCCGTTTCGCTTCGAGCTTGCCGCGCGCGTACGCGAGCACGTCGTGTGTCTCGGCGGCGAAACCGACCGTGAACGGATGCGGTTCGCGTGCGGTCACGGTCGCGAGGATGTCCGGGTTGCGCACCAGCTCGATCTGCAGCCGCTCGGCGCTCTTCTTGATCTTCTGCGTGGCGGGGGCGGCCGGCCGGTAGTCGGCAACCGCCGCGCAGGCGATGAATATGTCGCTCGCGTCCACGCACGCGAGCACCGCGTCGTGCATCTGCTGCGCGCTCGCGACGTCGACCCGCCTCACGCCGGGCGGCGTAGCCAGGCCGACCGGCCCGGCGACCAGCGTCACGTCGGCGCCGGCCGCAGCGGCCGCGGCGGCGAGCGCGAAGCCCATGCGGCCGGAGCTGTGGTTGCTGATGTAGCGCACCGGGTCGATCGCCTCGCGGGTGGGGCCGGCGTCGACCAGCACGCGCAGGCCGGCGAGCGCGGCGCCACCGAAGTGCTGCTGCACCGCGGCGCACAGTTCCTCGGGCTCGAGCATACGCCCCGGCCCGACGTCACCGCAGGCCTGGGCGCCACTCGCGGGGCCCAGCAATGCGATGCCGCGCTGTTCGAGCACCGCGCAGTTGTGCTGCGTGGCGGCGGCGCCCCACATGGCCTGGTTCATCGCCGGTGCGACGCGCACCGGCGCCGTCGTGGCGAGGCACAGCGTGCTCAGCAGGTCGTTCGCCAGCCCGTGCGCCAGACGCGCGATGAAGTCCGCGCTGGCCGGTGCGACCAGCACCAGCTCGGCCCAGCGCGCGAGCTCGATGTGACCCATGGCTGCTTCGGCGCCTTCGTCGAGCAGCTCGCGGTGCACCGGATGGCCCGACAACGCCTGCAGCGTGAGCGGGGTGATGAAGGCGCAGGCCCCCGGTGTCATCACGACCCGCACTTCGGCGCCGTCGTCGCGCAGCCGGCGCACCAGTTCGGCGGACTTGTAGGTGGCGATGCCGCCGGTCAGGCCGAGCAGGATCCTTCGGTTTTCGAGTCGTGGCATCTGTAGGGGCGCCCTGGAGGGGAGACGATTCGTACGCGCCGGGCGGTTCCGCCTTGCGACGGCATTCTAGTATAGTCGGGCGCCCCGATTCGCCGCGGACATGGAGGTTCGCGATGAGCATCCGGAACTGGCCTCTCGGCGAGCGGCCGCGCGAGCGCCTGCTCGGGCGCGGCGCCCACACGCTCTCCGACGCCGAACTGCTGGCGATCCTGCTGCGCACCGGGCTGCCCGGCGGCAGCGCGGTCGATCGTGCGCGCGAGTCGCTGGCCGCCTTCGGGGGGCTGCGTCACCTGCTCGATGCCGAGCGCGCGGTGTTCTGCACCGCGCGCGGACTCGGCGAGGCGACCTACGTGCAATTGCAGGCGGCGCTCGAACTCGCGCGCCGGTACCTGCTCTGCCGCATCAGCCGCGGGCAGGCGCTCGCGTCGCCGGACGAGGTCAGGCAGTTCCTGCAACTGAAGCTGCGCGGACTGGCGCACGAGGTGTTCGCGTGCCTGTTCCTCGACAACCAGCACACCGTGATCGCCTACGAGGAGCTGTTCCGGGGGACCATCGACGGCGCCAGCGTGTACCCGCGCGAGATCGTCAAGCGAGCGCTCGCGTTGAACGCGGCGGCCGTGATCTTCGCGCACAACCACCCGTCCGGGATCGCCGAGCCGTCGCAGGCCGACCAGCGCCTGACGCAACGCCTGCGCAGCGCTCTCGGGGTGGTCGACATCCGCGTGCTGGACCATTTCGTGGTCGGCGAGGCCGAGGCCTTGTCCTTCGCCGAGCGCGGCCTGCTGTGAGCAGTGAAAAATACCCGTTCACTGCACCTGCCTTGTCTGCCCCGGGGCCTTCTGATATAAAAGCGCGCTCTTTCGGGCGGGCGTCCGGCAGCGACGCGCGCGACGAGGCCAATTCTTCACGAGGCTCCAGCATGTCCAAGGTGTGTCAGGTAACCGGCAAGCGCCCTGCGGTCGGACACAATGTATCCCATGCCAACAACAAGACGAAGCGTCGCTTCGAACCGAACCTGCACAAGCACCGGTTCTGGGTCGAGTCGGAAAAGCGCTTCGTGACGCTGCGCGTATCGGCCAAGGGCATGCGGATCATCGACAAGAAGGGCATCGACAGCGTGATCGCCGACCTGCGCGGCCGCGGCGAGCGCATCTGAAGCAACACCCGGAGCAACCACAGCCATGCGTGACAAGATCAAACTCGTATCCAGCGCCGGTACCGGTCATTTCTACACGACCGACAAGAACAAGCGCACCACGCCCGACAAGCTCGAATTCAAGAAGTACGACCCGGTGGTGCGCAAGCACGTGGCATACAAGGAAGCGAAGATCAAGTGAACGCTCCGCGTTCGCCGAAGAACCCGGCTGCGGCCGGGTTTTTTGTCTCTGTGGCATGCGCGCCGGGTGACCCCCTGCGGGGCTGAGCGCCAGCCGTGCCCGAACTGCCCGAGGTCGAGACCACCCGGCGCGGGATCCTGCCGCGGCTGGAGGGCCGGCGCGTCACCGCGGTGCGCGTGCGTGACGGACGCCTGCGCTGGCCGGTGACGCCCGGACTGGCGGGCCTGCTCGAAGGCCAGGTGCTGGCCGGGATCGACCGCCGCGGTAAATACCTTCTATTTCACTTTCCGGCGGGCACGCTGCTCGTGCACCTCGGAATGTCCGGCAGCCTGCGCGTGGTGACTTCACCGGCCGAGCCGCTGCGCCGGCACGATCATCTCGATCTGCGCTGGGACGACGGCAGCCTGCTGTGCTACCACGACCCGCGCCGCTTCGGCGCCGTGCTGTGGATCGGTGATGCTGCCGCCAGCCACCCGCTCCTCGCCGGGCTGGGGCCCGAGCCGCTGGGTCCGGAATTCGACGGCGCGTATCTGTACCGGCGTTCGCGCGGACGCCGTGCCGGCGTGAAGCAGCTGCTGATGGACGGCGAGGTGGTGGTCGGGGTCGGTAACATCTACGCGAACGAGGCGCTGTTCCTGGCCGGCATCGATCCTCGTCGCCGCGCGGGCGCCATCGCGCTCGCGCGTTACCAGGCGCTGGCGGCCAGCGTGCGGCGGGTCCTCGAGGCCGCGATCGCGCAGGGCGGCACGACGCTGCGCGATTACGTCGACGGCAACGGCCGGCCCGGGTACTTCGCGCTGAGCCTCGCGGTCTACGGGCGCGCCGGCCAACCTTGTACGCGCTGCGGCACGCCCGTGCGGATGCTGCGTCATGCGCAGCGCAGCACGTTTTACTGTCCTCGCTGCCAGCGCTGAAGCGGGACGCGCACAAACGGACTATTCTTGTCGCACGATTCGCCGGGCGACTCGCGCCCGGCGGGTCTGCTCATTCATAGTTCGGGAGACATCCATGAAAAATGCCATCACAGCGCGGGCCGCGGTCGCGGCGCTCGGTCTGGCGCTGCTCGCTCCGTGGTACGCGAACGCGCAGCCGGTGGACGAGAATCCGACATTCATGGCCATGACCGGGGACCTGCTGATCGCCCGGCCGCTGTTGCTGGTCACCACAGTCGCGGGAACCGCGGTGTTCCTGGCATCGTTGCCGTTCACCGCCGCCGGCGGCAACATGGAGCAGGCCGGTGAGATGCTCGTCGAAGGGCCGGCGCGCGCAACCTTCGTGCGCTGCCTGGGTTGTCGCGCCAGCGCCCCGAAGCGCGAGCCCACGCAAGCTGACTGATCCGCGATGGACGCCGGCCCTCCCGCCGGGAGGGTCGGGACGCGGCACCCGCTCAGAGCGGGTCCGCGAACTTCCCGAGCAGCGCCTGACGCACCACCGGGTGGACGAATTTGCTGACATCGCCCTGCAGGGACGCGATCTCGCGCACCAGCGTCGACGATATGAACGAAAGGTGATCCGCCGGGGTGAGGAACACCGTCTCGAAGGTGGTGTCCATCGCGCGGTTCATGTTCGCGAGCTGGAATTCGTACTCGAAGTCCGACACCGCGCGCAGGCCGCGCAGCACGGCGCAGGCATGGCGCTCGCGCAGGAACTTCACGACCAGGATATCGAAACCCACGATTTCGACGTTGCGCAGGTGTCCGAGCGCGGCCTTGCATAGCCCGATCCGCTCCTCGAGCGAGAACAGCGGCTTCTTGCGCTCGCTGAGTGCGATCGCCACCACCACGTGGTCGAACAGGCGACACGCCCGTTCCACGAGGTCGATGTGACCGTTGGTGATCGGATCGAACGTGCCGGGATAGATGATCGTGCGCATGATCGATCCGCGTGGAGCCGGTGACAGGGACGGCATGGTAGCCAAATCGGATATCGGCGACAAACGCGAGTTTACGGCGCCAGCAGCAGACGATAGCTGACCTGCCCGGCCGTTTTCTCGCGGTGCAGCGTCCAGCCCGGTGGCAGTTCGGGCAGGGGATCGCCGACCGCGGACTCGACGTAGATCCGGGCGGTCGGCGCCAGCACGCCCGGGCGTGCCAGCAACGGCAGGCAGGCGGCGACCATGGCGCGGCCGAACGGCGGGTCGAGGAACACGATGTTCCATGCCTGCGGCGGGGCCGATGACAGCCACGCGAGCGCGTCGGCCGGTACCAGTTCGGCGCCCGTGGCGCCCAGGCGGTGCAGGTTCTGCGCGACGTCCCGCAGCACCGTGCCGGACACGTCGAGCAGCGTGGCGGTGCCGGCGCCGCGCGACAGCGCCTCGATCGCGAGCGCGCCGCTGCCGCAGAACAGGTCGAGGACGCGGGCGCCGGGCAGCACCGGCTGCAGCCAGTTGAACAGCGTCTCGCGCACGCGGTCCGGCGTGGGCCGGACACCGGGTTCGGCGTGGAAGGCGATGCGGCGTCCGCGCCAGCGCCCGCCGATGATGCGCAGTTCGCTGGTCGCTCCGGGGCGCGAGGGGCGTCTTGGCATGCCGGGGTCTGCGGGTGTGGGCCGGGTCGGCGGGACGGATGCGAAGGATACCGTATAATCGGCGCCCCTTCCGCTTGGTGGCCCGCACGGTGCTCAGGATCTTCAGCCGCAAGAAAGCGCAGGACGCGGAACCGGAATCTGCACCGGTTGCCGGTCCCACGCCCGTCGCTACCGCGGATGCCGCGCCTGCCGAGGCCGCACCGCCACCACCGGTGCCGCCAGCGCCAGCGCCCGCGCAACCCGTGCGCGAAGCCGAGCCGGCGGCCGGGCCAGGCTGGCTGGCGCGTCTGCGCAGCGGCCTGGACAAGACAAGGCGCGCATTGTCCGGCGGACTCGGCACCCTGCTGCTCGGTCGCAAGGAGCTCGACGAGGACCTGCTCGAGGAGCTCGAGACCCGGCTGTTGCTGGCCGACGTGGGCATGGCGACCGTGCGCACCATCATCGGGGGCCTGACCGAGCGCGTGCGCCGCAAGGAACTCGACGATCCCGAGGCGCTGTACCGGGCGCTGAAGTCGGAGCTGGTCGAGGTGCTGGCACCCGCGAGCGTGCCGCTGGCGATCGACGCCGCGCGCAAGCCTTTCGTGGTGCTGATGGTCGGCGTCAACGGCGCCGGCAAGACCACCACCATTGGCAAGCTGGCGCGTCGTTACCAGGCGGCGGGGCACAGCGTGATGCTGGCCGCCGGCGACACGTTCCGCGCCGCCGCGGTCGAGCAGCTGCAGATCTGGGGCGACCGCCACGGCGTACCGGTGGTCGCGCAGAAGAGCGGCTCGGACGCCGCCTCGGTGATATTCGATGCACTGCAGTCGGCGCGCGCGCGCGGCTGCGACGTGCTGCTGGCCGACACCGCCGGGCGCCTGCACGTGAAGAGCAACCTGATGGAGGAGCTGCGCAAGATCGTGCGCGTGATGCGCAAGCTCGACCCCTCGGCGCCGCACGAGGTGCTGCTGGTGCTCGACGCCGGCACCGGACAGAACGGGCTGGCGCAGGCGCGCAGCTTCCGCGAGGCGGTCGGCGTCAGCGGGGTCGCGCTGACCAAGCTCGATGGCACCGCCAAGGGCGGCATCGTGTTTTCGGTGGCGCGCGAGCTGGGCCTGCCGATCCGCTACATCGGCGTCGGCGAGACGGCCGAGGACCTGCGCGAGTTCGATGCCCGCGACTTCGTCGAGGCGCTGTTCGACGACGCCGCGGCATGATGAGGGTGCGACACCGGGAATCTTTGGCGGGTTCAGCACTCAAAGGGGTCGAGTGCTAGAATGGGACATTCGTGACAGGAGGTGGACCGATGAGCAGGGAACTGCAGCCGGTGCTGGCGCTGAGCCCGGGCGGCAACATCAACGCGTACATCCAGGCGGTGAACGCGTTCCCGATGCTGAGTGCCGAGCGTGAGCGCGATCTGGCCGAGGCGCTGTATTACCGCGACGATCTGGCGGCAGCGCGTGAGTTAGTGCTTGCTCACTTGCGTTTCGTCGTACACATCGCGCGCTCCTATTCGGGCTACGGCCTGCCGCTGGCGGACCTGGTGCAGGAAGGCAATGTAGGCCTCATGAAGGCCGTGCGCCGCTTCGACCCGGAAAAGGGCGTGCGGCTGGTGTCCTTCGCCGTGCACTGGATCAAGGCCGAAATGCACGAGTACATCCTGCGCAACTGGCGGATCGTGAAGATCGCGACCACCAAGGCGCAGCGCAAGCTGTTCTTCAATTTGCGCAGCGCGAAGAAGAGCCTCGGCTGGCTGAACAACGACGAGGCCGCGGCGGTGGCGCGTGACCTGGGCGTCGACGTCGCCGAGGTGCGGCGCATGGAAGGACGCCTCAGCGCGGCCGACGTGGCGTTCGACGCCGGCACCGACGAGGAAGACGAGACGGCGCGCTTCGCGCCCGTCCACTACCTCGAGGACCGCCGTTTCGATCCCGAGCGCGCGCTCGAGGACAGCGACTGGGAGGCCGCCAGCCATGAGCGGCTCGAACACGCACTGGCCGGGCTCGACGAGCGCAGCCGCGAGATCGTGCAGCGCCGCTGGCTGGACGAGGACAAGGCCACGCTGCACGAACTGGCCGCGCGCTTCGGTGTATCGGCCGAGCGCATCCGCCAACTCGAACAGGGTGCGTTCCGCAAGCTGCGCGCCGCGATGGGCGCGTGATCGCGGTCGCCGGCGCGCTCGGCGCGCTGCTCGCGGTGGCGGCCGGCGCCTTCGGTGCACATGGGCTGCGCGGCCAGCTCGACGCCTCCGCGTTGGCCACCTGGGCCACTGCCGCCGACTACCAGATGTATCACTCGCTGGCGCTGCTCGCGCTCGGACCCGGTTGCGCGCGCGCCGCGCGACCGCGCCGCCACGCCGGCGCGGCGCTGTGCTTCGGCGCCGGCATCGTGCTGTTCAGCGGCAGCCTGTATGCACTGGCGCTGGGTGCACCGCGCGCCCTCGGCATGGTGACGCCATTCGGCGGGGCCTTGTTCCTGTGCGGCTGGGTGCTGGTTGCGGTCGGAGCCTGGCGTGAGCGAGGCTGAAGACGGCACCCCGCGCACCCGTGCCATCCGCAGTTTCGTGCGTCGCCAGGGCCGGTTCACACCAGCCCAGCGCGCGGCCTGGGACCGTCTGTGGGCGGGGCGCGGACTGGACCCGGCGGACGGCAAGCTCGATCCGGTCAGCGTGTTTCCGGGCTGTTCGCGCCTGGTCGTCGAAATCGGTTTCGGCATGGGCTATACGCTGGCCGAACTGGCCGCGCGCGACCCCGCGTGCGGTTTCGTCGGCATCGAGGTGCATCGCCCCGGGGTCGGCAAGCTGCTGGCGCTGGCCGGGGAGCAGGGACTCGGCAACGTGCGCGTGTACTGCCACGATGCCGTCGAGGTGCTCGAGCGCTGCATCCCCGATGCGGCACTCGACGCACTGCTGCTGTTCTTCCCCGACCCTTGGCACAAGAAGCGCCACCACAAGCGCCGCCTCGTGCAGCCACCGTTCGTGGCGCTGGTGCAGCGCAAGCTGAAACCCGGCGGCATCTTCCATCTGGCGACGGACTGGGAGGACTACGCCGGGCAGATGCTCGCGGTGATCGAGTCGCAGCCGGGCTGGCTCAACCTCGCTGGCGCGGGTTGTTTTGCGCCGCGGCCCGCCACCCGCCCCCAGACCCGCTTCGAGGCCCGCGGCCTGCGGCTCGGCCACGCGGTGCACGACCTGCTGTTCCGCCGGCAAACCCCGCCGCCGGAACACGCCGACGGCCACGCTCAGGCGAATTCGCCGAGCACCGAGTCCAGGTAACGGTAGCCCGTCGCGGTCGTCGCGAGCCGCGCGCGGTCCTCGCGCAGCAGGCCGCGCGCCTGCAAGTCGGCGACGCGTGGCTCGATGGTCGCGAAGGCGAGCCCGGTGCGCTGCTCGAACTCCGTGACCGTGGCCCCGTCGGGCAGTCGCAGCGCGTTCATCAGGAACTCCAGCGCCAGGTTCTGCCGATCCACCGCCTCCTCGATGCGGTTTGCCGCCACGCTGCCGGCGAGGTAATCGCGCGGCGAGCGCGTGCGCCGGGTACGCAGCACGCGCGGCGGAGCGCCGACCGTGAGCTTGCCGTGGGCGCCGGCCCCGATCCCCAGGTAGTCGCCGAAATGCCAGTAGTTCAGGTTGTGCCGGCAACGGTGCCCCGGGCGCGCCCACGCCGATACCTCGTAGCGAGCATAGCCAGCGGCGACGAGACGCCGCTCGCCCTCGTCCTGGATATCCGCCAGCGCGTCCTCGCCCGGCAGTGGTGGCGGACAGCGATGGAATACCGTGTTCGGCTCCAGCGTGAGCTGGTACCACGACAGGTGCCCCGGCGCGTGCGCGATCGCCGTTTCGAGGTCGGTCAGCGCCTGCGCCGGCGTCTGGCCGGGCAGTCCGTGCATCAGGTCGAGGTTCAGTTGCCCGAAGCCGGCCGCGCGCGCCGCCACGATCGCCGCGAGCGCGGCGCGTGCATCGTGCACGCGCCCGAGCGCGCGCAGGCTCGCGTCGTCGAAGCTCTGGATACCGATCGAAAGCCGGTTCACGCCGGCCTCGCGGTACGCGGCGAAGCGCGCGGCCTCGGCGCTGCCCGGGTTTGCCTCGAGGGTGATCTCCGCGTCCGCGGCCAGCGCGAGACGCTCGCGCACGCCGTCCAGCAGTGCGGCGATCAGCGCAGCGGGGCACAGGCTGGGCGTGCCGCCGCCGATGAAGATGGACTGCAGTTCGCGTCCGGCGGCGGCCTCGACTTCGAGCTCCAGGTCTTCCAGCAGTCGCTGCACGTAGGCATCGAACGGCTGGCCGGCGCCGACCGCGTACGAGTTGAAATCGCAGTACGGGCATTTGCGCTCGCACCACGGCAGGTGAATGTAGAGCGCGAGTGGTGGCGCGCTCAGCATCCGCCGCCCGGCAGGCCGAGCGCGTCGAGCAGCCTCGTGAGCGCCTGCGCGCGATGGCTGCGGCGGTTCTTGGTTTCGCGCGGCAGCTCGGCCGCTGTGCGCGTCTCGTCCAGCGGGATGAACAGCGGGTCGTAACCGAAACCGCCCTGCCCCGCCGCGCTCGAGGCGATGCGGCCTTCCCAGCTGCCGCTGCAGATCAGGGGAACCGGGTCCGCCGGGTGGCGCAGCAGTGCAAGCACGCAGTGGAAGCGTGCACCGCGTGCATGCCCGGGCACCGCGGCGAGGGCGGCGAGCAGCTTGCGGTTGTTCGCCTCGTCGCCGGCCTGCTCGCCGGCGTAACGCGCCGAGCGAACCCCGGGCGCGCCGTCCAGCGCGTCGACCGCGAGGCCGGAGTCGTCGGCCAGCGCGGGCAGTCCGCTGCACGCGCTGGCGTGGCGTGCCTTGAGGATCGCGTTCTCGACGAAGCTGCTCCCGGTTTCCTCGATCGCGGGGACCGCGAACTCCGCTTGCGCGCGCACGCGGATCCCGGCCGGCGCGAGCAATGCGCGCAACTCCGCGAGCTTGCCCGCGTTGCCGGTGGCGACCACCACTTCGCGGATCGGCTCAGTCGGCATGCAGGGCCTGGCTGAACTCGAAGCGCAGCGCCGAGCTCCCGCCCTCGGGCGTGATGGCGAGATCGAAGTACAGCGTCTCGGCGCTGACGAAACCGAACTCGGCGAGGTAGTAGATCGCGCCGTCCTCGCGCACCTCGCGGAACGTCAGCGCGTCCTTGCGGATCAGGTCGCTGCGCGTGCCGTCGATCTTCGCCGCCAGCGCTCCGCCCGGGCCGCGCACCGCGACGTTGAGCAGCGCGCGGTCGCGCGCGCGCACGATGCCGTAGGCCGCCGCGACCTCGGGCTGCAGGAAACTGCTGGCGAACACGCTGTAGTGCACCTCGATGTCGCCGAAGCGGCGGGTTTCGGCGCCGAGCGGCACCGCCAGCACGAGCAGCGCCACCAGGGCGGCGAACAACGAACGACGGGAAGTTTTCATCAGCGGGTCACCCGGAAGATCGCGGTGGCGCCGAACAGGTTGGGCAGCGCGCGCGTCGCGAGCGTCACCCGACTCTGCGTGTCGACCACCACGCGGTTGATGATGTGGATGTTCTTGGCGCGGCACAGCGCCTCGAAGTCGAACACCGTGCAGAAATGGATGTTCGGCGTGTCGTACCAGGTGTACGGCATGAAGCGCGACACCGGCATGCGGCCGAGCCCGGCCAGATGCAGCCGGCAGCGCCAGTTGCCGAAGTTGGGGAACGTGATGATGCACTCGCGCCCGATGCGCAGCATCTCGTCGAGCACCAGGTGCGGGAAACGCACTGCCTGCAGCGTCTGCGTCATTATCACGGTATCGAAACTCGCGTCGCCGAAGTTGCCGAGCCCGCGGTCCAGGTCCTGCTCGATCACGTTCACGCCGCGCTCCAGGCACAGCGAGATGCGGATCGGGTCGATCTCCAACCCGTAGCCGCTGACCGCGCGCGCGGCCGCCAGCTCGGCGAGCAGGCTGCCGTCGCCGCAGCCGAGGTCGAGCACGTGCGCGCCGGGCCGGATCCAGTCGCGGATGATCGGCAGGTCAACTCGCATGGACGTCCCCTCGCACGGGGTTCGCGGCCGGCACGACCCGCTCCAGGTAACGCCGCAACGCGTCGTGGTAGCGCGTGATCGGCAGCAGGAACGCGTCGTGTCCCTCGTTGGCCTCGATCTCGACGTAGCTGACCTCGCGGCGTGCGCCGACCAGCGCGTCGACGATCTCGCGCGACCGCTGCGGCGCGAAGCGCCAGTCGCTCGAGAACGCCATCACGAGGAAGCGGCAGCGCGCCTGCCGGAACGCCGCTACGGGATCGTCGCCGTGATCGCGCGCGAGGTCGAAATAATCGAGCGCGCGCGTCATCAGCAGGTAGGTGTTGGCGTCGAAGTTGTCGGCGAACTGGTCGCCCTGGTAGCGCAGGTAGCTCTGCACCTGGAACTCGGCCTGCGCCTCGCCACCGGCAGCGAAGGAGCCGCTGCGCAGCTCGCGGCCGAACTTGTCGCCCATCAGTTCGTCGGACAGGTACGTGACGTGCCCGATCATGCGCGCGATCGCCAGCCCCTGGCGCGGCAGCGTGCCGTGCTCCAGGAACCAGCCGTCGTGAAACTGCGGATCGGCCATGATCGCCTTGCGCGCGATCTCGTTGAACGCGAGGTTCTGCGCCGAGAGTTTCAGCGCTGCGGCGATCACCACGCAGTGGCGCACGCGCTCCGGGTGGTCGATCGCCCAGCGCATCGCCTGCATGCCGCCGAGGCTGCCGCCGATCACCGCCGCCCAGCACCCGATGCCGAGCACGTCGGCGAGGCGCCGCTGCGTGGCGACCCAGTCGCGCACGCGCACCAGCGGGAACTCCGGCCCCCGGATCCGTCCGGTCGCGGGATCGACGCTGCGCGGCCCGGTGCTGCCCGCACAGCCACCCAGGTTGTTCAGCGCGACGACGAAAAAGCGGCGCGTGTCGATCGGCTTGCCCGGGCCGATGCAGTTGTCCCACCAGCCGGGCTTGCGGTCGGTGGAGGAATGGAAGCCGGCGGCGTGGTGATTGCCGCTCAGCGCGTGGCAGATCAGCACCGCGTTCGAGCGGTCCTCGTTCAGCGTGCCGTAGGTTTCGTAGACCAGCTCCCATGACGGCAGCACGCGACCGCAGGCGAGTTCCAGCGCTTCGTCGAAGCGCTGGATGCGCGGGGCGACGATGCCGACGCTGCCGGTGGCCGCGGGCGTTTGCTTGCTCATGCGCTCTCCTCGGGGGGGCGCCAGCCTAGCAACTGCCGGCGAGGCTGTTCAAGCGCGGGCATCGTCGATCCCGGCTTCGGGCGGCAGTTGCGCCGGCGCCCGGATGCGCACGGTCTTCAGCCGGCTGCCATGGCCACGGTCGATTTCGACCGCACTCGGTGCCACCCCGAAGCGTTCGGCCAGGAAACGCCGCAGTCGCGCGTTGGCCTCGCCGTCGCTGGGCAGCGCGCGGATGCGGATCCGCAGGCGCCCGTCGTGCTCGCCGACGATGCGGTCCTCGCTGGCGCGCGGCTGCACCTGGCAGCGCAGCACCAGCACCTCGCCTTCGCGGTGCCAGCAGCCGCCGACCGCCATCAGAAGCCGATCACCGCTCCGGCGGGCAGGCCGATGCCGTTGGCGAGGCCGCGCAGCAGGATCTCGAGCACGTTGATCGCGAGGAAGACCAGGATCGGCGACAGGTCGAGTCCGCCCAGCGGCGGCAGCAGCCGGCGCACCGGCGCCATCACCGGCTCGGTGAGCTGGTGCAGCAGTGCGATCGCCGGATGGCGGCTGTGCGGTGCGACCCAGCTCAGCACGATCATCGCGAGGATCGCGAAGAAGTACATGTTCACGACCAGCGCACAGACGCCGATCGCGCCCCAGGCGAGCAGCAGCAGCGGATTGGGCGCCGGGTAGCCGGCCAGCGCGAACACCAGCAGCGCCGTCACGCACTGGATCGCCAGCGCAAGCACCACGCTCGAGGAGTCGAGCCGCCCCAGGGGCGGGATCAGGCGTCGCAGCGGACGCAGCAGCGGGTTGGTGACCTTGACCACCAGCTGCGAGACCGGGTTGTAGAAGTCCGCGCGCACCAGCTGAAGCAGCAGGCGCAGCAGTACCGCGAACAGCAACACCCCGAGCAGGCTCTGCAGCAGGTAACGAAGCACCTCGGCGAAAGTTCCCATGGTGTGCGTGTCCCCGCGTCAGGGCTGTCCGAGTTCGTCGGCGAGTTCGCGCGAGCGGTTGCTCGCGGCTTCGAGCGCGCTCTCGAAGATGCGCCGCAGCCCGCGCTCCTCGAGCACGCGCAGCGCCCGTTCGGTGGTGCCGCCCGGAGACGTGACGCGCCGGCGCAGCTCGGTCACGTCGACCCCGCTCTCGAGCGCCATGCGCGCGGCGCCGAGCGCGGTCTGCGCGGTCAGCGCGCGCGCCAGCGCCGGATCCAGGCCGAGATTCTCGCCGGCGGTCTGCATTGCCTCCATGACCAGGAAGAAATAGGCGGGCCCGCTGCCGGACAGCGCCGTGACCGCGTGCAGCGCGTCCTCGTCGTCGACCCACACCACGGAACCGATGCTGCCGAGGATGCGTTCGGCCTCGGCGCGCTGCGCGTCGCTGACGGCGGCGGTCGCGCAGAGAACGGTCGCGCTCGCCTGCAGCAGCGCCGGCGTGTTCGGCATGCAGCGCACGATCGCGGTTTGCTGGCCCAGCCACGCGCCGAGCGAGGCCGTGCCGATCCCGGCGGCGATCGAGATCACCAGCGCGTCGCGATCCGCCACCGCGTCGGCGATGTCGCGGCACGCGGCGCGCAACTGCTGCGGCTTGACCGCCAGCACGACGATCGCGGCCCCCTGCGCCGCGTCGGCATTCGCGGCGTGCGTCGCGACGCCGAGCGCGGCCAGCCGGTCGCGGCACTGTTCGTCCGGGTCGGCGACGCGGATCGCGGCCGGATCCTGCCCGCGCGCGATCAGTCCGCCGATCATGCTGCCGGCCATATTGCCGCCCCCGATGAAGGCGATGGTGTTCTGTGTCATCCCTGTTCCCCGTGTGGTGGGCCTGGCGCCCCCTCAGCTCTCGCGTGGTCCGAACAGCGCGGTGCCGATGCGCACGATCGTCGCGCCCTCGGCAATTGCCGCATCCATGTCGTCGCTCATGCCCATCGACAGCGTATCGAGTCCCGGCACCAGCGGCTGCAATTCCGCCAGGCAGCGCGCGAGCCGCGCGAACGGCTGGCGCTGGCGCTCGAACCCGGCGGCGGGCTCCGGCAGCGTCATCAGTCCGCGCAGGCGCAGCCGCGGCAGCGCCGCGATCGCGCCGGCGAGTTCCGGCAGTTCCCGCGGCGCCACCCCGCCCTTGCTGGCCTCCCCCGACAGGTTGACCTCGATGCAGCAGTCGAGTGGCGGCAGGCCGGCGGGGCGCTGTGCGTCCAGGCGCTCGGCGATGCGCAGTCGGTCGATCCCGTGCACCCACGCGAAGTGCTGCGCTATCGAGGCCGTCTTGTTGCTCTGGATGCGACCGACGAAGTGCCATGTTAACGGAAGATCCGCCAGCGACTCGATCTTCGGCACCGCCTCCTGCACGTAACTTTCACCGAACTGGCTCAGTCCGGCCGCGTGCGCCTCGCGCACGCGCGCCGCGCCGTGCGTCTTGGCGACGGCTACCAGCGTGACCGCGCCACCCGGGCGCCCGTAGCGGTTCTCGAGTGTCGCGATGCGCTCGCGCAGTGCCGTCACACGATCGGCGATCGTGTCCATCGGTGAAACCTCCACTCGTGTGCCCGGGACACGATCCGGGCCCTCCGCCGATTCCTTTACGCCCATCCACCGTGGTCTATTATACCGGAGGGCGTCGCGCGGCCGGTCGCGGCCGTGCCCGATCACTCACCGCCGGGGATCTCCATGGACATCACCGAACTGCTCGCCTTCGCCGCCAAGCAGCGCGCCTCCGACCTGCACCTGTCGGCCGGCCTGCCGCCGATGATCCGCGTCGACGGCGACGTGCGGCGCATCAACCTGCCGCCGATGGACCACCGCCAGGTCCACGACCTGATCTACGAGATCATGAACGACAAGCAGCGGCGGGACTACGAGGAGTTCCTGGAAACGGATTTCTCGTTCGAGGTTCCCGGGGTGGCGCGCTTTCGCGTCAATGCGTTCAACCAGAACCGTGGCGCCGGGGCGGTGTTCCGCACCATCCCGTCGAAGGTGCTGACGATGGAAGACCTCGGCATGGGCCAGGTGTTCCGCGAGGTGAGCATGGAACCACGCGGCCTGGTGGTAGTGACCGGGCCGACCGGTTCCGGCAAGAGCACCACGCTGGCCGCGATGGTCGACTACATCAACGACAACAAGTACCACCACATCCTGACCATCGAGGATCCGATCGAGTTCGTCCACGAATCCAAGAAGTGCCTGGTGAACCAGCGCGAGGTGCACCGCGACACGCACGGTTTCGCCGAGGCGCTGCGTTCGGCGCTGCGCGAGGACCCGGACATCATCCTGGTCGGCGAGATGCGTGACCTGGAGACGATCCGCCTCGCGCTGACGGCCGCCGAGACCGGCCACCTGGTGTTCGGCACCCTGCACACCACCTCGGCGGCGAAAACGATCGACCGCATCGTCGACGTGTTCCCGGCGCAGGAGAAATCGATGGTGCGCTCGATGCTGTCCGAGTCGCTGATGGCGGTGGTCTCGCAGACGCTGCTCAAGCGCGTCGGCGGCGGGCGAATCGCCGCGCACGAGATCATGCGCGGCACGCCGGCGATCCGCAACCTGATCCGCGAGGACAAGGTCGCGCAGATGTATTCCGCGATCCAGACCGGCTCCGGCGTCGGCATGCAGACCATGGACCAGTGCCTGACCGACCTGCTCGCGAAACGGCTGATCACGCGCGAGGCGGCGCGCGAGAAGGCGAAGATTCCCGACAACTTCTGAGCCCCCGGCAGCCGCGCCGACCCGGCCACCACGCAGGAAAACGCACGATGGAAACCCCGGATTCGCCGAGAAAGGAGCTGGAAGTCACGGACATGCTCGCGCGCATGGCCGAGAAGAAGGCTTCCGACCTGTTCATCACGGCCGGGGTCGCGCCGTGCATCAAGGTCAACGGCCGGCTGCACCCCATCGACGAGACGCCGCTCACACCGGAGCGCGCGCGCGAGCTGGTGCTCAGCGTCATGAGCGATGCCCAGCGCAAGGAGTTCGTGCGCACCCACGAGTGCAATTTCGCGATCAGTTCGCGCGGCGTGGGACGCTTTCGCGTCAGCTCGTTCTACCAGCGCAACCTGGTCGGCATGGTGCTGCGGCGCATCGAGTCGAAGATCCCGACCGTAGAGGAGCTGCTGCTGCCGCCGATCATCAACGAGCTGGCGATGACCAAGCGCGGGCTGATCATCTTCGTCGGCGCGACCGGCACCGGCAAGTCGACCTCGCTGGCGGCGATGATCGGCTACCGCAACCGCAACGCGTCCGGTCACATCATCACGATCGAGGACCCGATCGAGTATGTGCACCAGCACATCAAGAGCATCGTGACCCAGCGCGAGGTCGGCATCGACACCGAGAGCTACGAGGTCGCGCTGAAGAACACCCTGAGGCAGGCACCCGACGTGATCCTGATCGGCGAGATCCGCACCCGCGAGACGATGCAGCACGCGGTGACCTTCGCCGAAACGGGCCATCTGTGCCTCGCCACGCTGCACGCGAACAACGCCAACCAGGCGCTCGACCGCATCCAGAACTTCTTCCCGGCCGATGCGCGCGATCAGCTGTGGATGGACCTGTCGCTGAACCTCAAGGCGATGATCGCCCAGCAACTGATCCCCACCGTCGACGGTCAGGCGCGCCGCGCCGCGATCGAGATCCTGATCAACACGCCGCTGGTGTCGGACCTGATCCGCAAGGGCGAGGTGCACGCGCTGAAGGAACTGATGGAGCGCTCGACCGAGCTCGGCATGCAGACCTTCGACCAGTCGCTCTACCAGCTCTACTGCGAGGGCGTGATCTCGTACGAGAACGCGCTGCAGTACGCCGATTCGCAGAACAACCTGCGTCTGATGATCAAGATGGGCACCCAGACCGGCGGGCTGGGCCGCGCCGCCGGGCTCACGCTCGACGACACGCAGGAGAATTCGGGGCAGTTCTTCGGGCGCCGGCCCTGATCATCCCGGTTCGCGGCGTTCGCCGGCGAACCAGCCCTCGAGAATCACGCACGCAGCCACACTGTCGAGCGAGGCGCGCTGCTCGCCGTCGCGCAGCCGCCCGCGCGCCTCGAAGCTGCTCAGACGCTCGTCCACCAGTTCGCAGCGGATGCCGAAGCGCCCATGCAGGCGGCGGGCGAAACGCGCCGCACGTTCGCTCATCGCGCTCGGCGTGCCGTCCATGTTCAGCGGCAGACCGACCAGAACCAGCGCCGGCGCCCATTCCGTGAGCAGGCGCCGCACCGCTTCCCAGTCCGGCACCCCGTCGCGTGCGGGCAACGGTGCCAGCGCGCGCGTACTGGCGCCCAGCGGGTTGCCGACCGCCACGCCGATGCGGCGCAGGCCGTAATCGAAGGCCAGCACGTTGGTCATCGCGGCGTCTCAGGCGGTACCGCAGGTGCCGCTGAGCAGGTCGAGATTGATCCCGAGCCGCGCGGCGGCCGCCTGAGCGCGCTGCTCGAGCGGCACCTCGAACAGGATCGCCGCCTCGGCCGGCAGCGTGAGCCAGGCGTTCGCTGCCAGTTCCTGCTCGAGTTGCCCCGGCGCCCAGCCTGCGTAGCCGAGCGCGATCAGCGGCGCCGCCGGACCGTCGTCGTGGGCGATCGATTCGAGGATGTCGCGCGAGGTCGTGACGCTTATCTCCCCGGTGACGTCCAGCGTCGCCTGCCAGCGGCGGGCGTCGTCGCGCCGGTGCAGCACGAAGCCGCGCTCGGTCTGTACCGGCCCGCCGGCCAGCACCGGCTGCCGGTGGCGGCTGCGCATACCGCGGATCTCGAGGTGCTCGAAGATGTCGTCGAAGCTGATGCCGAGCGGACGGTTCACCACGATCCCCATCGCGCCGTGGCGATCGTGCTCGCACAGGAACGTGATGCTGTGGGCGAAGATCGAATCCTGCAGCCCCGGCATGGCGATCAGGAAATGGTTGCGCAGGCTGTCGCTCATGCGGCCATTGTGGGTCCGTCGCGGCGCTGCAGGCAAGCCGGGCGTGGAGGTGCTCAGTCGCTCGCGGTCAGGCGGTTGGCGCGAAACTGCCAGGTGCGGATGATCTCCAGCCGGTCGGCGCGCGCGGCGATCGCGGGCGGAAACGCCTCGAACGGTGCCGCCAGGCGCACGATCTGCACCGCTGCGTTGTCGAGCAGCGCGTGCCCCGAGCTCTGCAGCACGCGTGTTTCGGCCACGCCGCCGTCCGGTCGCAGCGTGACCAGCAGGCGCAGCTCGCCGTACAGCCGGCGGCGTTTCGCCTCCACCGGGTAGTGCTCGTTGCCGATCGCCTCGACGCGCTGTTTCCACGCATGCAGGTACGCCGCGTCGTCTGCCGCGCGGGTGGCGGCCGAGGTCAGGCGTTCGACGCGCGGCATCTCGGCGTAGGCGCGGCGGCGCGCGTCGAGCCGCGCGAGCAGTGTCGCCACCTCGCTGGCGGGCCGCGCCTGGCTGGACGAGGCGAGCGGCGCCGGCTCGCCCGGCGCGGGCAACGCGTCGCGGTGCTCGGCGACGGCCTCCTCGCTCTGCGGCGCCTCGAGCACCGGTGTCGGCTGCGCGCGCGCGGGCGAGGGCGGCGGCGCGCCGCTCACCGGCTGCACCACGGCGGCGTCGAACACCCCCGCCAGCGGCACCGCCGGGTCGGTGCGCTCGCGCTCGATGCCGCTGCCGCGCTGGTCGAACCGGGCGAGGAAGTCGGCCTGCGGGTCCGGCTGATCGTCGGGTCGCTCGGCCAGCGTCACGTCGAGCGCCGGTGCGCGCTCCGCGGAGCGCTGCTGGCCGATGCCGACGCCGAGGATCAGCGCCGCGTGCAGCGCGAGCGCGAGCAGCACGCAGCGGAGCAGGCGCTCGTCGCCGGTGCCGGGGTGCAACTGCACGCGCTCAGCGCCCCAGCCGCGCCGCCAGCGCGCCGATCACGTCGGCGCCGATGGCGAGCCCGTGCGCCTTGTCCAGCTCGCGGATGCAGGTCGGGCTGGTCACGTTGATCTCGGTCAGCCAGTCGCCGATCACGTCCAGCCCGACGAACAGCAGGCCGCGGGCGCGCAGTTCGGGGCCTACCTCGGCGGCGATCCAGCAGTCGCGCTCGCTGAGCGGGCGCGCCTCGCCGCGGCCGCCGGCGGCGAGGTTGCCGCGCGTCTCCCCGGGTTGGGGGATACGTGCCAGCGCGTACGGCACCGGTTCGCCGTCGATCATCAGGATGCGCTTGTCGCCGTCGACGATCTGGGGGATGTAGCGCTGCGCCATGATCGTGGTGGCGCCGTGCGCGGTCAGTGTCTCGAGGATCACGCTGAGGTTCGGATCGCCGTCGCGCACGCGGAACACCGCCGCGCCGCCCATCGCATCGAGCGGCTTCAGGATCACGTCGCCGTGCTCGCGCTGGAACTCGCGCAGCCGCGCCGGGTCACGGCTGACCAGCAGCGGCGGGCAGCACTGCGGAAAGCGGGTCGCGAACAGCTTCTCGTTGCAGTCGCGCAGCGACCGCGGCTCGTTGACCACCCGGCAGCCGTCGCGCGCCCCGGCCTCGAGGATGTGCGTCGAGTAGAGGAACTCGCTGTCGAACGGGGGATCCTTGCGCATCAGCACCGCATCGAGTTCGCCGAGCGCGATCTCGCGCGACTCGCCGAGCGTGAACCAGCGCGCCGCGTCGCGGTGCACTGCGAGCGCCCGCACGCTGGCGCGCGCGCTGCCGTCGCGCAGGAACAGGTCCCGCTGTTCCATGTAGAAGAGCTCCCAGCCACGGTCCTGCGCCGCCCACAGCAGCGCGAGCGTGCTGTCCTTGGCGTAGTTCACGCGCGCGATCGGGTCCATGACCACGCCGAGTCGTGTCTTCATCTGCGAACTCCGTCCGGAATCGGGGCACGGTTTCTGTATTTCCAGCGCCCCATGGTCTATTAATTGACGACCGCGGGGCAACGATAGCAGATGGCGGTTCGCAGGGGCGGGGAGGCCGAAGATGGAACAGGAGCTGAGCGGTCTGAAGGTGATGGTCATCGACGACAGCAAGACGATCCGCCGCACGGCCGAGACGCTGCTCGCGAAGGAAGGCTGCGAGGTCATCACCGCCGAGGACGGCTTCGAGGCGCTGGCCAAGATCGCCGACCACCGGCCCGATATCGTGTTCGTCGACGTGATGATGCCGCGCCTCGACGGCTACCAGACCTGCGCCCTGATCAAGAACAACAGCGAGTTCGCGGCCACGCCGGTGGTGATGCTGTCGAGCAAGGACGGGCTGTTCGACAAGGCGAAGGGCCGCATCGTCGGCTCCGACCAGTACCTGACCAAGCCGTTCAGCCGCAACGAACTGATCGGCGCGATCGTGCAGCACGCGCGGCCGGCGCATTGAGGGCGCGGAGGGCGGCTCATGGCGCGCATCCTGCTGGTCGACGACTCGCCGACGGAGAATTTCAGCATCGGCAGCCTGTTGGGCCGCCACGGTCACGAGGTCATCGCGGCCGAATCCGGCGAGGAAGGCATCCGCCTGGCGCGTGAACATCGGCCCGACCTGATCCTGATGGACATCGTGATGCCGGGCCTGAACGGATTCCAGGCCACCCGCCAGCTCACGCGCGACCCGCAGACCGCCACCATCCCGATCGTGATCCTGACCTCGAAGAGCCAGGACACCGATCGCGTGTGGGCCGAGCGCCAGGGTGCGCGCGGTTACCTGACCAAGCCGGTCGAGGAGTCGCGCCTGCTCGGCACCATCGCGCGCGTGCTGACCGGAGCCGCCGGTTGAGCGCCGCGGTGACCGACACCGCGGATCCGTTCGCGGAACTGCTCGCGATCGATGCGCGCGCGCGGCGCGGGCGCGAGGGCAGCGACGCCGGACGACGCACGCAGACGCACTGGACCGGCGTGGGCTTCGCGGTGCTGGGCCAGCGTCTGGTCGCCCCTATGGGCTCCGTCACCGAGATCCTGAAGGTGCCGCCGCTGACGCGTCTGCCGCGCGTGCAGCCGTGGGTGGAAGGGGTCGCGAACGTGCGCGGCCGCCTGCTGCCGGTGATCGGGCTGGCGGCGTTTCTCGGCGGCAACCCGACGCTGGCCTGGCGCGGCCGGCGCGTGCTCGTGCTGGCGAGCGGCGGCTTCGACTGCGCGCTGCTGGTCGACGAGGTGCTCGGACTGAAGCATTTCACCGCGGAAGCCTTCCGTGACCGGGCCGCCGGCGTCGAGCCGGCGCTGGTGCCCTGCATCGGGGGGTTCTATGCCGCGGCCGAGGGCGACTGGGCGGTGTTCCGTCCGGACCTGCTGCTCGGTGACACGCGTTTTCTGGACGCGGCGCGCTAGCGCGCCCGCCTGCGCCGCCCCCGTGCGGCGCCCCGCAGGTACAACGAGGGGATCGAGCGATGATCGCAAGGAACAACGGGCCGGTCTCGGCCAGGGTGCCGCAGCTGCGCTGGATCGCGGTGTGGGGAGGCGTGCTGGCGGTCGCGATCCTCGCCTTCGCATGGAACCTCTACGTGATCCTGCGCGACACCGGGCGTGACGCGGGTTACCGGGACATGCTCGGCAACCTGCGCGTGCTGTCGCAGCAGATCGAGGCCGCCGCGCGCGAGGCGGTCGGCGGCGACCCGCAGGCGCTCGCTGCGCTCGAGCGCGCGCGCGCGGAGTTCGCGTCCACGTTCACGGAACTCGACCGCGGCAGCGAACGCCTGCCGTCGCCGCGCGCGCTGCTGCCCGAGGAACTGGCGGGCATCGATGCGGCGTGGGCCGAGGTCGAACCGGCAGCGGCCGGCATCGTCGCGCGTCGCGAGAACATCCGCTTCCTCGGCGAGCTGTCGGCCACGGCCGGCGGCTCGATCGGCGAGGTGCAGAAACACGTCGCGCGGGTCGCCGAGACGCTCGCCGCCGGCGGTGCGCCGGTGCGCCAGGCGGCGCTCGCCGAGCGGCAGAACTGGCTCGCCGAACGCATCGCGCGTAACCTCGACCGCATCCTGCGCGGCGACGACGCAGCGGCCGCCGCCAGCCGTTTCGGCACCGACGTCGAGGACTTTGCGGACGTGCTCGGCGCGCTGCAGCGCGGCAGCGCGGCGCTCGGTCTGCCCGCACTGGGCAGCGCGGAGGCGCTCGGCGCCGCGCGCGAGGCCGAGCGCGCGTTCCGCGCGATCGCCGACGCGCGCCAGCGCATCCTCGATGCCGCACCTGACCTCGAGCACGCGCGCGGCGCCGCCGACGCGATTGCCCGGAACGCTCCGCGGCTGCTCAACGCGACCAGCGTGACCTCGGACCGCATCAGCGCGCTCGAGGGCGAGCGCAGCCTCAACATGGGCAGCGCGCTGCTGTTCGGTGTGCTGATCGTGATCTCGCTGATCATGATCGGCATCCTGTGGACGCTCGACACGCGGCGCCGCCTCGCGCAGACCGCCGCCACCAATGAGCGCAACCAGCAGGCGATCCTGCGCCTGCTCGACGAGATCGCCGGGCTGGCCGACGGCGACCTGACCACCAGCGCGACCGTCACCGAGGAATTCACCGGCGCCATCGCCGATGCGATCAACTACACCATCGACCAGCTGCGCGTGCTGGTGTCCTCGATCAACCGCACGGCGCAGAGCGTCTCGCAGGCCGCCGATGACACCCAGGCCACCGCGCTGCACCTGGCCGAGGCCGCCGAGCACCAGGCGCAGGAGATCGCCGGCGCCTCGTCGGCGGTCAACGAGATGGCGATCACGATCGACCAGGTGTCGTCGAACGCCGCCGAATCGGCCGGGGTCGCCGATCGCTCGGTGGCGCTCGCCAACACCGGCTCGCAGGTGGTGCAGAACACCATCGGCGGCATGGACACGATCCGCGAGCAGATCCAGGAGACCGCCAAGCGCATAAAGCGCCTCGGCGAAAGTTCGCAGGAGATCGGCGACATCGTTTCGCTGATCAACGACATCGCCGACCAGACCAACATCCTCGCGCTGAATGCGGCGATCCAGGCCTCGATGGCCGGCGAGGCCGGGCGCGGTTTCGCGGTGGTCGCCGACGAGGTGCAGCGCCTCGCCGAGCGCTCCAGCGGCGCGACCCGCCAGATCGAGGCGCTCGTGAAGACCATCCAGTCCGACACCCACGAGGCGGTGATGTCGATGGAGCAGACCACCACCGAGGTGGTGCGCGGCGCGCGCCTCGCCGAGGACGCCGGCGTCGCGCTGGAGGAAATCGAGACGGTGTCGAAGAACCTCGCGGCGCTGATCCAGAACATCTCGAACGCGGCGCGCCAGCAGGCGTCCTCGGCCGGTCATATCTCGAACACGATGAACATCATCCAGGAGATCACCTCGCAGACCTCCGCCGGAACCACGGCCACGGCGCAGTCGATCGGCAAGCTCGCCGCGATGACCAACGAGCTGCGCAACTCGGTGGCCGGCTTCAAGCTGCCCGAGTCCGCGCGCACGGTGCGCTCGCGCTGAGCCGGCGCGGTCACACGTGATGGAACGGGATCTCGGCGCGCTGCAGTGGGTGGCGGACGAGCTCGGGCAGGTGTCCGACGAGCTCGTGCGCGCGCTGCTCGGCTATGCCGACAACCTGTCCGATCCGACGCGCCTGCGCGCCTGCCTGACCCTCGCGCACCAGATCCACGCCACGCTGCTGCTGCTCGCGGTGCCGAGCGCGGTGCAGCTGGCGAGGGAGATCGAAGACACCCTGCAGGCGCTGCTGAACGGCGAGTTCGCACCGTCGGGCGATACGCTGCAGGCGCTGCTCGCCGCCGTGATGGCGCTGCCCGCCTACCTGCGTCGCGTGGGTGCGGAGCGACGCGAGGCGCCGCGTGACGTGCTGGTTCCGCTGAACGATCTGCGCACGCTGCGCGGGGCGGAATCGCTGCCGCTGCCGCCGGTGGAGGTCTCGTTCGCCGTCGCGGCGCTGACCAGCGAGACCGGCGAGTCCGCGCCGGCGGCCGCCCCCGACGAAGTGCAGCTGCTGCGGCTCGCGCGCCAGCGCTTCCAGGCCGAGCTGCTGGGCCTGCTGCGCCGTGATGCGCCCGCCGCGCGGCTGAACCAGCTGGCGCGCGTGTTCGCGCTGCTCGCCCAACGTCTGGGTTCGGCCGGTCATCGCGTCTTCTGGGAGATCGCGGCCGCCTGGATCGAGGCGCTGGAACACGCCGGACTGGCGCTCGACGAACAGGCGCTCGCGCTGCTGCGCGAACTCGACGGCGAGCTGCGGGCCGGCATCGCACTCGAGACCGGCTGCTTGCGGCGTGCCCCCGATGCGTCGCTCGCGACGCGCCTGCTGGAAGCGATCGCGCGTTCGGCGCCGGTCAGCGAGCGGGTGGCCGAGGCGCAGCGTCGTCATCGCCTGCTCGGCGCGCCGGCGATACGCAACGACCTCGGTGCCACCGGCGCCGCGATCGCCGCGCTGGCCGGGGAGCTGGGAGAGGTGCTGCAGCGTCTCGAGCTCACCGAGGGCGACGCGCTGGCGATCGCGCGCACCTTGCGCGAGGTCGAACCCGAACTGCGGCGCGCCGCGCAACTGCTGTTCGGGCTCGGTTTCCAGGACGAATACCAGATCCTGCAGACGCAGGCGGAGCGCATCGCCGCCGGCTTCACTGCCGGCGCCGGGCTCGACGACGAACTCACTGCGATCTCGGCCGCGTTGCTCGACGTCGACCAGCGGCTGGCCGCGCGCGCGGTCGCGGCGGGCGGTGGCGGCGGTGCCGAGGCCCGGCGCCATCCGCTGCAGCGGGCGCTCGAGGCCGTCTGCCGCGAGGCCGGCGACGCGCTCGAGCGCGTCAAGCAGGCCGTCGGCGACTACCTCTCCTCGCACGGCGGGGTGGCCGTGCTGGCCGGGTTGCCGGGCGAACTGCACCGTCTGGCGGGCGCGCTGCGGATGGCCGGATTGACTCCGGCCGCCGTCGTGCTCGACCGCTGCCACGACCATCTGGTCGGTGTGCTGGTCGGCGAGCGTCCCGCCCCGACACCGCAGGTGATCGACACCCTGGCCGATGCCCTCGGGGCGGTCGAGTATTTTCTCGAACGCTTCCTGATCGATGGCCACGCCCCGGAGCTGATCCTCGCGCGGGCGATGGCGGGTGTCGACGAACTGGCGGGGTCGCCTGCGCGGCGGCCGGATGCCGAAACGTTCGAACCGCTGCCCGAACCGGAGCCCGAACCGGAGCCCGAACCCGAACCGGAGCCCGAACCCGAACCGGAGCCCGAACCCGAACCGGAGCCCGAACCCGAACCGGGGCCCGAACCCGAACCCGAACCCGAACCCGAACGCGAGCCGCTGGACCCCGAGATCGTAGAGATCTTCGTCGAGGAAGCCACCGAGGTGCTCGCGACGATCGCCGCCCAGCTGCCGAAGTGGAGCGCAGCGCCAGGTCCAGGCAGCGCGCTGACCGAGCTGCGACGCGCGTTCCACACGCTGAAGGGCAGCGGACGCATGGTCGGGGCCGATCTGCTCGGCGAACTCGCCTGGTCGACCGAGAACCTGCTGAACCGCGTGATCGAGGGCACGCTGGCGAGCTCGGCTGCGCTGGTCGATGCGGTGGCGGCGGCGCGCGAACTGCTGCCCGGGCTGATCGACGCGTTCGCGCGCGGCGCCAGCGCGGACCGTACCCCGGTGACGCTGTTGCGCGCACGGCTCGACGCGCTGGCGCGTGGCGAACAGCCGCCGGCTCCCGCACCGGCTGTGCCGGAAGCGATCGTGACGCCCGAACCCGTACCGGAGCCGGAGTCGGCGCTCGTGGCCGCTGAACGGGAAGCCGGCGCGCGCCTGCGGCGCATCTTCGGCGAAGAACTGGCCGAGCACCTGCAGGCGCTGCGTACCCATCTGGAAGGCGAGGGGCGCGGTCTGGTCACCCAGGCGCTGTTGCGCACCGTGCACACGCTGCGCGGCAGTTCCTGCGCGGCCGGCAGCGACGCGCTCGCGCTGGTGCTCGAGCCGCTGGACGACATGATCCATGCCGCCTGCGAGAGCGATCACGCGCTCGCACCCGCCCAGCAGTCGCTGCTCGGGCAGCTCTGTGAATTGCTCGCGCACGCGCTCGCCGCGCCGCACGACGAGGCCGGGCTGCTCGCGCACGCCAGACGCCTGCGTGCGCGCATCGACGAGGTGTTCCCCCGCGCCGGTCGCGGCGCGCATCCCGATGCGCGACTCGCGCGCTTCCTGCACGAAGCGCTGGAAAAACTGTTCCATGCCGGATCACTGCTCGCGGCGTGGCGCGCGGGAGACGACGCGGCGGCGACGGTGCTGCTCGCTGAATTGCGCGCGGTGCACGAGCGCGCCACGCAGCTCGGCGTCGACGGGGTGCTGCGGCTGTCGCAGCCGCTGCTCGACGCGTTGACGCCCGCCTCCCGCGCGGGGGCGCCGGCATCGGTCGCGCTGATCGATGCCGCGTCGGCGGCCTGCGAGGCCTGCCTCGACGTGCTCGATCGCCTCGCCGCCGGCGAACTGCCGGAGACACCGGAGCGGATCGTCGAGCGCCTGGGCGAGTTTGTGCGCGCGGCCGATGCGCAGCCGGCGGTCGCGCCGGTGGTGCAGGCCGACGCGCCCGACGTCGCGCGCGAGCGGGTGCGCCGCGACCTGCAGCAGGCGGAACCGGAACTGCTCGGCATCTTCCTCGAGGAAGCCGAGGAGCTGATGACCGCCATCGACGAGACGATCGACGCCTGGCGGCACGATCGCGGCAGCCGCGCACCGTACGACGACCTGCAACGTCATCTGCACACCCTGAAGGGCGGTGCGCGGATGGCCGGCATGAAATATCTGGGCGAACTCGCGCATCACTTCGAGACGCTGCTGATCAACGAAGGGGTGCGTTTCGGACGCTTCGACGACGCCTTCTTCGCGCGCGTGACCGAATTCCGCGAGCGCCTGCTGCGTGCGATGGACGGCGTCCGCGAGCACCCGCCGGCTGCGGTCCCCGAGCCGCCGGTGCGTGCACCGGAAGCCGCGCCGCCCGTGGTCGCACCGGTGGTGGTCGAACCGGCACCCCAGCCTGCGGAGCCGGCCGCGGTTGCGGCGGCCGCGGCCGGGCTCGAACCGGTCGAACCCGAGCCCGAGCCAGCGCCCGAGCCGGAGGTTGTGATCACGGTGATCAGCGCGCCGCCGTATCCGGTCGCGGCGCCGTCCGCCGTGCCCAGGCCGCGCGACGAGGTGGTGCGCGTCTCGGCGCAGTTGCTCGAGGAGCTCGTGAACCTCGCCGGCGAGGCGAGCATCTCGCGCGGGCGGGTGGAGGAGCAGGTCAACGAGCTCGGGCTGCTGTTCGGTGATATGCAGGGCGCGATCGAGCGCGTGCAGGGCCAGGTGCGCCGGCTCGACATCGCCACCGAGGCGCAGGTGCTGTTCCGCCGCGAACGCGCCGACGGTTCGTCGGCCGAAGGCTTCGACCCGCTCGAGATGGACCGCTACTCGCAACTGCAGCAGCTCTCGCGCTCGCTGGTGGAGAGCGCCTCGGACCTGCTCGACATCAAGCGCACGCTGGCCGAGAAGACACGCGACCTCGAGACGGTGCTGGTGCAGCAGGCGCGCATCAACGGCCAGCTGCAGGAAGGGCTGATGCGCTCGCGCATGGTGCCGTTCTCGAGCGTCGCGCCGCGGCTCAAGCGCGTGGTGCGCCAGGTCGCGGCCGAACTGGGCAAGGAGGTCGAGCTCGACGTCGGCAACATCGGCGGCGATCTGGATCGCGGCATTCTCGAGCGCGTGGTGGCGCCGCTGGAACACATGCTGCGCAACGCGGTGGACCACGGCATCGAGGCGGGCCCGGTGCGCGCCGGGCGCGGCAAGCCGGCGACCGGACAGATCCGCATCGACGTCGTGCGCGACGGCGGTGACGTGCTGATCACGGTCGAGGACGACGGTGGCGGCGTCGATCTGGAGGCCGTGCGCACCAAGGCGATCGAGCGCGGGCTGCTGGACCCGGAGGCCCGGCTGCGCGACCACGACGTGCTGCAGTTCATCCTGCATCCGGGCTTCAGCACGGCGGCCACGGTCACGCAGATCTCCGGCCGCGGCGTCGGCATGGACGTGGTGAGCAGCGAGATCCGTCAGATGGGCGGCTCGCTGGAGATCGACAGCCGGCCCGGCCAGGGCACCCGCTTCGTGGTGCGGCTGCCGTTCACGGTGTCGGTCAACCGCACGCTGCTGGTCGCGATGGGGCAGGAAACCTACGCGCTGCCGCTGAACACGGTGGCTGGGGTGGTGCGGCTGCGCGTCGACGAACTCGCCCAGTACGCGGCCGACGAACGGTTGTTCGAGTACGCGGGCCACGGCTATCGCGTGCGCTACCTCGGTGCGGTGCTGCACCCCGACGAGCAGCGCGACCTCGGGGTCGACGGCGACACCGTGCCGCTGGTGCTGGTACGCGGCGGCGGCCAGGCGCTCGCGGTTGCGGTCGACCGGCTGCTCGGCGCGCGCGACATCGCGGTCAAGAGCCTGGGCCCGCAGTTCGGCGCGGTCCCCGGCCTGAGCGGCGCCACCGTGCTCGGCGACGGCTCGGTGGTGCTGATCCTCGATCTGCCGGCGATGCTGCGCGCCGATGCCGCACGCGGCTTCACGGCCTACGAGCGCGGCGCGCGCCCCGCGCCGCAACGCCAGGCCGAGCGCCCGCCGCTGGTCATGGTGGTCGACGACTCGGTGACCGTGCGCAAGGTCACGACGCGTTTCCTCGAGCGCGAGGGCATGCAGGTCATCACGGCGAAGGACGGCGCCGAGGCCATGCTGCTGCTGCAGGAGCAGGTACCCGACGTGATGCTGCTCGATATCGAGATGCCGCACATGGACGGCTTCGAGGTGATCGCGAAGGTGCGCCTCGGCGAGTCGCTGCGCCACCTGCCGATCGTGATGATCACCTCGCGCACCGGCGACAAGCACCGTGAGCGCGCGTTCGCGCTGGGTGCGAACGCCTACCTCGGCAAGCCGTACCAGGAGTCGGTGCTGCTCGAGCAGATCCGCGCCTTGCTCGCGCCCCGGGAGGTCAGGCCATGACGGAAGATGCAGCGCAGGGCCAGCGCGATCTCAGCGCGCTGCTGGTCCCGCTCGCCGGCGAACTGCTGGTGGTGCCGAGCGCGGTGGTCGTCGAGATCATCCGTCGCCGCGAACTCGAGCGCCCGGCGCAGGCACCCGAATGGTTGCTCGGCATGCTGCACTGGCACGAGTCGACGATTCCGGTGTTGTGCTTCGAGGCCTTGAACGGGGGGCCGCTCAGCGACACCGGCCACGGCGGACGGATCGTGATCCTCGGCGTGCTCGGTGAGCACGCGGTGTTGCGCCACTACGCGATCCTCGCGCAGGGCGTGCCGCACCTGCTGCTGATGACGGCCGCCGACCTGCAGCCCGACCCGGCGCGC
>WBZY01000050.1_pt1 | contig 146023 bp, 130 predicted proteins | sample 5204191 | NCBI WGS metagenome assembly WBZY01 (sample SAMN12344363, study PRJNA552823) | activated sludge metagenome | biome: Activated sludge suspended growth; feature: Anammox Sidestream; material: Wastewater; isolation source: activated sludge from anammox sidestream of wastewater treatment... | reverse complement strand
AGCAGGATATGTTCGGTGTCAATCTGGTTATGCCCGTAGCGCTGGATGATCTCCGCCGCGCGTTGGGCGGCTTCCTGCGCTCGTTCGGTAAATCGGTCAAATCGCATCATGGGATTGGTTCCTCCGTGGGCAAATTGGCAATTTGCCCCAACCTAATGGTCGCATTATAACAAACGCCGCATTGGCGGTTGGTCAACGCGGCGTAAGAGGAATGTTGGAGATTGAATGTGTAATTCAATCCGCCGCTTCGACGACAACAGGTTCAGGCTTGTGCGGCTTAACGTTGAAGAGTTTGAACGCCCACTGCACGGAGGGACCGATCAACAGCGCGAAGACGACCGTCCCGATCCCCAGCGGACCGCCCAACAGCCAGCCGACCAACACCACGAGCGCTTCGAGGGCGCCGCGCGCGAGGCGAATGCTGACGCCAGTCACGCGATGAATCGCCAGCATCATGCTATCACGCGGACCCGCTCCCGCGTCCACGCCGATGTAGACGGCGGTGGCGATACCCTGCACGAGGATGCCTGCAAAAAAGAAGAGAATCTGCAAAAACAGGTTTCCTGAAATAGGCGGAAGAAGCCACAAGCAAAAATCCAGCCATGGACCGATACTGAGGATATTCCCCAATGTGCCCCAACCTACTTTCTCGCGCATTGCCAGCGCGAGGACTAGCACTGTAAAACCGACAAAGACGGTCATCCTGCCGATGGTAATTTTGAAAATATCCGCCAGCGGGATCTCGAAGACGAGCCAGGTGGTCGTGCCGAGATCGGCGCGGATGATCAACGCCAGCGCGAGACCGTATAAGAGAAATCCGATTTGTATTACAAAGAAGTCGCGTACAAAGGTGTTCCAACGAATAGGCTTGAGCATGAGTCTCCTTGGTGTATGTCATTGCGAGCGAAGCGAAGCAATCTCAATACACTACCCAACAATTGTTCACAGGATAGAGAAGATTGCTTCGACGGCTGAAGCCGTCTCGCAATGACATCTGTTTTTGGATGCTATCACTCATGATAAACTTTCGCCATGCAAAAAATATTCGAAGCGAAACGCGATAACTTCACCATCAGTGACGATCCTGCGCGGCTCGACCTCAACGCCATCGTGGATTTCCTCTCCCGCGCCTACTGGGCAAAGGGACGCCCGCGCGAACAAACGGAGCGGGCGCTTGCAAATTCACTCGTATTTGGACTTTATGACAGGGATAAACAGATCGGTCTCGCGCGCGTGGTTACTGACTATGCGATCTTCGCCTACCTATGCGATGTGTTCATTCACGAGAACTATCGCTCACACGGGCTTGGCAAATGGCTGATCGAAACCGTCCACGCTCACCCCGACTTGCAAGGACTCCGCCGCTGGACGCTGGCAACACGCGACGCGCACGGTCTTTATCAACAATTCGGCTGGGAGGCGCTGGGCAACCCCGAACGATGGATGGAAATTTTTCGTCCGTTTTCCAGTGAAGGCGGAGAGTGAGTTATCGTTAGGCTAAAGGGACGCGATCTATTTTTTACGCCAACCTCTGCGGATACCCAACTCCCGCAATCTCATCATGGAGCCGCACTACCTCATTGACGGGTTGGCTCGACCCGATTTGCTCGATCAATTTGCACACGCTGAAGCCTTTGCTCGCGTTTTCGTATTGCGTCAGCCACTGCTCGAACTGAACATCAGTCGTTTCACGCGGAAACTGGACTTTGTAGCGGCGCATCCGCAGGCGATGAGGCTTGGGAGTGAGTCTTGCACGATAACATCCCTGCTTGATGCAGAGCATCGTGTATAGCGGATCGCAGTTGAACTCGTCCATCATTTGTTTGGTTTCACCCGCGCGCGGATCGAACTCCCTGCCCAATACGATCACCCGCGCGCCCTGATACGTTTCGTAGATGCGAAAGCCGTATTGGCTGTATTTCGTCGCCGCCAGTTTGCGAACCATGTCGAAGATTTCCGCTTTGCGGGAGCGCTTATCCGCCGCTTTCTTGAATAGCCCGCCAATTCCTTTGGCTGGGGCGGGTTTGTCAATATCGAGAATCATCAACCTTTCGACGTTCAACACCTGCGCGCCGTAGCGGTTCCGCGTGATGACCGCGTGGTCATCAACTGCTTTCAACACTTCCTCGCGAATTTCCACCTCGTACTCTTCGAAGAGTTGCTTTTCGCCCGCTATTTTTCGTTGTACCTTTTCGGCTTTTTCTCGCGCTGCCCGGCGTGCATCTTCGACAGAGACGTTCGATCCGCCGTAGCAGGTGATTTCCTGCTTCCGCCCGTCAATGAGGATGGTTTGTTTTTCGACTGCCCAATGTTTGAAGGTTTTCATTTCAGGGTTACTTCTCATCCCCCAAACTGGATATCGCCCGCAGCAACCCGAAGACCAGCATACCGAGTTTCAATCCCTCGCCAGCCGTAAGCGCGGTTTCGCTTTCGTTCTTTTCCGCGCGGCGATTGAGCAACAGCGCTGCGATGAGTCCCGCGAACGCGCCGACGAGCGCGCCAAAGAGGAGGGTTTTGCTTTTGTTCATGTTTGATTCCTTTTGCGTGTGAGGGTGCGTCACACAGAACGAGGGTTGATTAGCCTCACGAGTTGGGCGCGACGCACTCCGGAGTTGAGTTTATTTCCTTCCAAAAAATCGTTTGACGCTCGCGCCAATGCCATCGAGCCAGAACACCGGCTTCACCGCCAACTCGGTCCCGCGTTTGACGTAGACCACGGCTTTGTTGACATAATCCTGCGCAAGACCGGTGTAGCGCGGCGTGATTCCCAAAATCCGCTTCATCAAATAGACCAGTGCGCCGAGAATGACAAGAAATATCAATCCCGCGATCATCACAGGGACAACGATCCAGATCGTAGAGATCGCCGCCCAGCGACCCACGTCGCCGCCTTGTTGAAAGGTGGCGACATTGATCAGCACGATCAACGCAACCATGAATAGCGCCGCGAACGCAACCGGGAGAATGATCTGCCAGACGAACTGTCTGCGGTGGCGTTTGTATGATTCATGAACAGGCTGCGGAATTTTGGCTCTCATTGTTTCTATTTTACCTCAGACCCCCACCGTCCTACGGACACCTCCCCCAAAAACCGACTGACATCCATCGGACTTTGGGGGAGGCAATGATATGAACTCGACCGAATTGTTTTTTTCGTAAGAGCGAGGTTCTCTCCCGCCCCTACGAATTAACGACGATTCCGCAGAAAGGTCGGGATGTCGAGATCGTCTTTGCTCACAGGGGGGAGCGAGGCTGATTTCGCCTCACCAGGCTGAACGTCGGCGTGAACCGAAACGGATTCGAGCGGGCGTGAAAACACTTCCGCTTGAGTCCGTTTGTTCTCGCGCGTGTTGCGTTCGAGCGCGCGGCGCGGCATCGAGTTGCGTTCGAAGCCGGTCGCGATAACGGTGATGCGGATCTCGTCGCCCATGTTCGGGTCAATGACCGCGCCGAAGATCATGTTCACGTCGGGGTGAGCCGTTTCGCGGATGATCGCCGCGGCTTGATTCACTTCGAAGAGCGTCATGTTCGGACCGCCGGTGACGTTGAACAACACGCCGCGCGCGCCGTCAATCGTGATGTCGAGCAGTTTGGATGAGATCGCGTCCTCGGCGGCTTTCTTCGCGCGTTCGTCGCCGGACCCGGTTCCGACCGCCATGAGGGCGGCTCCGCCCTCGGACATGATCGCGCGTACGTCGGCGAAATCGAGGTTGATGAGACCGGGGATGGTGATCAACTCGGAAATGCCTTGAATACCTTGATGCAAAACGTCATCCGCGAGGCGGAACGCGTCTTGTAACGAGGCGCGCTTGTCTGCGATCTGTAGCAAGCGGTCGTTGGGGATCGCGATCAACGTATCCGCGTGTTCTTTGAGTTTGCCGATTCCCTCTTCAGCGGATGACAAACGCCGCCCGCCTTCAAACGTGAACGGACGCGTCACAACGCCGATGGTAAGCGCGCCGCTTTCTTTTGCGATCTGCGCGACGACAGGAGCCGCGCCGGTGCCGGTGCCGCCGCCCATGCCCGCCGTGACGAAGACCATATCCGATCCTTGCAGGACCTTATACAGTTCGTCTGCCGATTCTTCCGCGGCTTTGCGTCCCACTTCCGGGTTGCCGCCGGCGCCTAACCCGCGCGTGAGTTTATCGCCAAGCCGTACATGCGCGGGCGCTTTGGCGATCTTCAGGGCTTGCGCGTCGGTGTTCGCGACGATGAATTCAACGCCCTGAATGCCTTCGTCAATCATGCGATTGACGGCGTTCGATCCACCCCCGCCCACACCGATCACTTTGATGCGAGCGAACGCTTCTGCTTGTTTTTCTTCGTAGCGCTTATTGGTCGAGTCCATGTTGAGCCTCCATCAAACAGTGGTTGAATAATACTTGCTTTTGATTCGGTAATTCAAAATTTTAAGAGTGAAAGTTCTACGTTGCCGCAGAGATCACAGAGCGTATTGAGTTTTAGATTCTTTTCTCAGAGAACTCTGAGCGCTCTTTGGCAAATCGAATCTCACCTTACTCGCTACGGCAATATCCTGCCGACGATTTTCTTGATCAAACCTAAATCCATGCGCGCTTCTCCTTTCCTGCGGCGGTTTCGTCCGGCGCTTATATCTTCATCCTGCATCGAGACGACCCACTGCAACAAACCGACACCGGTGGAATATGCCGGTGATTTCAACCGATCCACGAGACCGGAGAGATTCTCCGGCTGCGCCGTGCGGACGGGCATACCCAACACTTCGCTTGCCACGCGTTTGATGCCGGGCAATGCGGACGTGCCGCCGGTCAACACCATACCGGCTGGCAAGAGTCCGTCATAGCCGGAGCGTTTGATCTCCTGCAAGATCAACGAGAAGATTTCTGCCACGCGCGCTTCGATGATCTCCGCTAGTTCCTGCCGGTTGATCTGCACCGGGCGGTCCTCGCCGAACGGGCGCACGGAGAAATATTCCTCCGAACCGACCTCGCCGCGCACGGCATGACCTTGCTGTTTCTTCACTTCTTCCGCTTGCGCGAGCGGAAGATGCAACCCATGCGCCACATCCTGCGTGATGTGATTCCCGCCGACAGCCAGCACCATCGTGTGCCACACATCGCCGTTGACGTAGATCGCCAAGTCTGCCGTTCCGCCACCGATGTCGCAGACTGCCACGCCCATCTGACGTTCCTGTTCGGTCAACACCGCTTCACCAGAGGCAAGCGGGTTCAACACAAATTCTTGAATCTTCACGCCGCCTGCGCCCACGCAGTGACGTAGATTGTCCACCGTCGCGGCGGAAGCGGTGATGATGTGAGTCTCCACTTCGAGCCGATAACCGTGCATCCCTTTCGGGTTGCGGATGCCGTCTTGCCCATCCACAGAAAAGCCGCGTTGGATGACGTGAATAATCTCCCGGTCATGCGGAATGGCGACCGCGCGCGCCTGTTCCATCGCATGATCCACATCGAACTGCTCGATCACATTTCCGTTCACGGCGATCGCGCCCCGGCTGTTCACCGACGAAACGTGCGCGCCGGCAATGCTCACCAACGCGGAGGTGATCTCCAACCCCGAAGTGGATTCGGCTTTCTTCACCGAACGCGTGATAGCTTGCGTCGCCGCGCCGAGATCAACGATGATGCCCTTGCGGATTCCGTCCGAAGGTTCGATGCCCACACCAAGGATGCGGATGGATTTATCATCCTCCACGCGTCCCACGAGGGTGCAGATCTTTGTCGTGCCTACGTCAATGCCAACTACGATTTCTTCCATGATTCCTTTTTATCTATACTCGGTGGTTGAGTAGGCGGCGCTCTTCCGCCGTATCAAAACCACCGGAGTTGCCTTTCTATTGATTCATCCGATAATACGGCGCGGTCGGGTACGTTACGTTGATCAACGCCGGGCGGATGCCGCGTTGCGTCAGCGAACTCACCATCTGTTCATACACGCGCATCTTCAACTCCACGTCGCTGGCGGTTGTGCCGAAATAGGCGCGCCAGCCGCGCGGGTCGTTCCAACCAAAACCGAACTCCTCGTTATACAAAATCACCGCGCCCGGCGGGACGTGCCAGCCGAGTCCTTTCAACGCTTCGACCATCTCGACCGAAATGAACGGAGTCGGCGTTAGGGGATCGGTCCCGCTTCCGATCACGGGTGGGGCTGACTCAGCCGACACGGAGATGAGTCCAATCATTTCGCCGCGCGGACGGAGCGCGACTCCATCCTCCGCGATCCACGTGTATCCGCCTCCCTGCTCCCAGCGGATGACCGGCTTCCGCTCGATGACATGCACGGTCAGGAGGTTGGGGAGTGAAGCGCTCACATGGACAGAGGCAACTTCGGGGTAGTTGAGGCGGAGGCGTGTTTCCAAATCCGAGGGGATCAGCGTAAAGATGGGCTGTCCCGCAACGCCGATCGTCGAATTGACTTCGGCAGGTGAGAGGATTTGGTTGCCGGTCACTTGCGCTTCGGTCACGCGCAATTCGGGACGGGTGAACGCGAGATAGATCGCCACGCCGCACAACACAACGAGGAGCGACGAGATCATCCGCCAGCCAAAACGCGGACGCGGAATCGCCGGCATGTGGATTGAGCGAAAGTTGATGCGCGGCGCCTCCGGCAACGCGATCTGGAAACGCCGCTTGCCGCTCGCGGGTTTCGGCGCGCTGACTTTCTTCGCCTTTTCAGGTTTAGTGCGCGCGGGCGGAAGCGGCTTCGTAGCTTGCTTCATCGCCCGTTGCATTTCTTTGGCGCGCTCCTGCTCGCGGCGCAAACGGACTTGTTCGGCGCGTGTGATTTCTTTTCGTTCGCTCATGCGTGGCTCCGATAAATGTGCGAGGTGCGGTCTCGCTCTGCTTTGCGTTGCATTGCCAGTTCGATCAAACGGTCAACGAGTTTGGCGTAGGGCAACCCACTGGCTTCCCATAATTTGGGATACATGCTGATCTTGGTGAAGCCGGGGATCGTGTTCAGTTCGTTGAGGTAGATTTTGTTAGTGTCCTTTTCAACAAAGAAGTCAACTCTCGCCATGCCGGCGCAATCGATCAGTTGATACGCGCGGACTGCGTATTCACGAATCTGTTCCGTCACGTCTTTCGGCAACTTGGCGGGAATTTCCAAACCCGATGTGCCGTCAATGTATTTCGATTCATACGAATAAAACTCGCGGCTTGGCAAAACTTCGCCGCACACCGAAGCGACCGGTTCCTCATTACCCAACACACTGACCTCGATCTCCCGCGCATCGGTTACGCCGCGTTCGATGAGTACGCGCCGGTCGAACTGCGCGGCTTCCATCAGTCCTTCCTGCAAGTCGGAACGGTTGTGGCATTTCGTCACGCCGACGGATGAACCTAAATTCGCCGGCTTGGTAAACAAGGGATACGCGCCGACCTTCTCAGCCTTTTCGATCACAGTTTGCATGTTCTTTTCAATATCGCCGCGCATGGCGATTACCGACTCGACCACCGGGATATTGTTCGCGCGCATCACTTCTTTGAAGACGCCTTTGTCCATGCCGACCGCTGAACCGACCACGCCCGCGCCAACATACGCCGCATCTGCCATTTCGAACAAACCTTGAATCGTTCCGTCTTCGCCAAAGGTGCCGTGGAGGACGGGGAAGAAGACATCAATATCATGCATTGAATCGGATGGGTCGGGGGAAAGGACGAAATGCTCAAGCCCATCGAGTTTGCCATTTTCGAAACTGCCGATCACATCATCTCCGGTCAACCATTTACCTTCACGAGTAATGCCGATCTGAGTCACTTCGTATTTGGCAGGGTCCAGCACAGACAACACGGAACGCGCAGACATCAGCGAAACGTCATGTTCGCCGGAGCGCCCACCGAAGATCACTGCCACTCGAAGTTTGTTTGTCATTTTGTTTTATTCATATCCGTTGGTCGAGTAGTTCCGAGTGGAGCGAGGAACGTATCGAGACCAACTGTTTCAAAAGTAATCTTGTTACAATTTTTCTCTTCTCACTGGTGGTTTCGATAGGCCCTCCGCTATCGCTACGGGCTACTCAACCATCGTGTTCTTCAATTACCAATTACTACTTACTCCTTACCACTCTCCAACAAACTCGATCTCCAACTCCAACTCGACGCCTTGCTTCTCCTTCACCGTCTTCTGCGCCAGTTCGATCAACGCACGGATATCCTGCGCGCGGGTCGCGCCGTGATTGATGAAGAAATTTCCATGCAACGGGCTGATCTCGGCGTTACCGATGCGCGCGCCCTTCAAACCCGAGACTTCGATCAAACGTCCCGCATAATCGCCGCTCGGATTCTTGAACATCGAACCCATGCTCGCGCCGGGCGGCTGGGTTGTCTTGCGGTGCGCCCGGAATTGCTGGATCTTAACAGTCACATCTTCCTTCGTTGAATTTTTTAAACTCAACTCCGCCGAAAGGACGATGGCTTTGATCTCGCCGCGTTTCATAACACTGGTGCGATAGCCATAGCCCATCTGCTCGACGTTAAATTTTTCTCTTCCGTTTTCGGTCAGCAATTCGGCAGAAATCAAATTGCCAGCCACATCGCCGCCGAACGCGCCGGCATTGCCATACACCGCGCCGCCGATCGTGCCGGGGACAGCCGCCGCCCATTCGATTCCCGCCAGTCCCTTCGACGCGCAGCGGTTGGCGAGATTGCTGAACACGACTCCCGATTCAGCCGCGACGGACGGCTGGTCGCCCACGTGGAATTTCACTCCCTTTGCGCGGTTCAACACGACGATCTCGCGCACGCCTTTATCGCTGACGAGGATGTTCGAGCCGCCGCCCAACATCGTGAACGGCATTTCATTCTTCCATAAAAATTTCACCACACGCGCCAATTCCGTGACGGTATTCACCGTGATGAAAATATCCGCTGGTCCGCCGATGCGCGCGGAAGTAAGCGGCGCCAACGGAACATTCTCCTTCACCATGTCGCCGAATTTCGCGTGCAATTGATCAACGGGTCTTACAAGCGCTGCCATCAGTCCTTATCTTCCTTTTCGGTCAATTTCTCGATCAACTTTGTCACAGTCTTCTCGTCGGTTTGCTTCTGCTTCTCATCCTGACTCCGCGCGCGCTTTCTAGCCTCGCGGTCGAAGAACGACAACACCATCTTCAACGGCGGCAGGAAAAAGATCTCCGGCCGCTCGGGTTTCTTTCTCTCCTCAGGCATTGACGCTTTCCATTTCAAGAGGAACTCTTTGATGTTGGAAAGGTTGAGGCGATTCGATTCGCACATCCGCAAACGATACCGGCTGAGGATTCCTGATCTTCTCGATCAAAGAAATCGCGAGCAACTCATCCGGATCAGACGGCGGGCAGGGCGGCTGCGCAGGGGTATCCAATTCCGCAGTGAACAGAATCATCCGCAACGGAAACAAGGATGGATGCGAGCGCTGACGCTGAACCGTATCGAAACAAAAGCGTTTATTCATGATGGTGAGTTCCTTTCCTTTAAACCTTTCAGAACATCTACACAGATTTTGTCCGCATCACCAGCGGAAAGCACAATGAGAACATCGCCGGGTTTCAGGTTTTCGAGTAGGTATTTCGTTACGTCGTTTAGCGTTTCGATGAACCGCGCCGAGTGATGTGGCATCCCGCTGACGATCTCCGCCGACGTGAAATTCTGTTTTGGTTCACGCGCCGCGTAGACTTCGGTCACGATCACTTCATCCGCATCTTTAAAGGCGCGTGAAAATTCGAGATATAGCGTGTGTGTGCGAGAATACGTGTGCGGCTGCCACACCGCCCAGATACGTCGTTCGGGGTAGCGCGCGCGCGCGCCAGCCAGCGTGGCTTTGATCTCGGTGGGATGATGGGCATAATCGTCGAAGATGCTGATCCCATCCGCCTCGCCGCGCAGTTCGAAGCGGCGGCTTGTGCCGGAAAACTTCGCCAGCGCTTTCGCGGCTTTATCGCGCGAAAGACCCAGCACATCCACGACCGTCAGCGCCGCCAGCGCGTTGCGTACATTATGCTCGCCCGGAACTTGCAACGACACTTCCGCCGAATTAAGCCCGGTGTTCTTCAAGTTCGAAGAAGCAATGAAATCGAATCCGCCGCGCTGGTTCGGCTTGATATCTCGGGCGATCACCCACAACGGCGTATTCATCGTCGCTTCGCCTTGCACGCCGTAACCGACGACATTCCGTCCGGTCTTGCGTGCATGAGGGATCAACGCCGCCGCGCCGGGGTCTTCGGCACAGACGATCAGCGTGCCGTCCGGCGGAAGCAAATTCGTAAACGTTTCAAAAGACTGATACATCGCTTCGAAGTTCGGGAAAAAATCAGGATGATCGTGTTCAAGGCTGGTCACCACTTCGATCTGCGGTTTCAGCCCGAGGAACATATTGTCGTACTCGTCGGCTTCGATCACGAACAAATTGCCCTTGCCCGCGTGCGCGTTCACGCCGAAATTTTTCGCCATGCCGCCAATGATGAACGAGGGGTCTCGCTTGAGTTGGCTCAATACCCAAGCGGTCATCGCGGTAGTGGTCGTTTTCCCATGTGTGCCGGCGATGGCGATACCGGTCTTGTCGGACATCAATTCGCCGAGGAAATCCGCGCGCTTGTAGACCGGGATATCCGCACGCATCGCCGCGCGGACCTCCGGGTTGTCGTCGCCGATAGCGGAGGACCGCACCACCCAATCGGCTCCCGAAAGGTTGCGCGCATGGTGACCTACGTACACGGTTGCGCCGGCTTTGCGCACTTCGTCGGCGAACGGAGTCAGCGCGCGGTCAGAACCGCTCACCTTGTACCCGCTTTCCAAGAGGAGGCGAGCGATGGCGGAAAGTCCGCTGCCCCCAATGCCGATGAAATGGACATGTGTCATATAGTTTGGTAGTTGGCTAGTTCGATAGTTGGTTAGATGTACACAACGATCACGAACACAAAGGCGATGATGATAGCAAAGTAGATATAGGGATCGCCAAACAAAGCGGGAGGCATATACAGCATCATCTGGTTGACCGTATTGATCAGCCCAGCTTCTGCCGGGGGCGACATCAACTTCGGAAACGGATATCCAGCCACATTCAGGTAATACAGCACACTGCCCGAGATGAAATATCCGTTGATGCCGCCCAACAACACGCCGATCAATGTGTCCTGCACGCGCTCGCGCACGGCGCGCGAAGCGAGGTGCTGTACGCTGACAACGGTCTGATAGCCGAAGTAGACGAGAACGCCGAGGATGATAATGCGCGCCCAGAACAGATTGATATCTTTATCATCCATGCCAGAGACCAAAGGGACATACCGGCGCAGAACGTGGCTGATCGCCAATGCAAGGATCGCGCTGAACGTGACTAACAATTCCTTTGCCCAGCCGCGCATCCCGCCGATGATGGCGAACAGGAAAACATACATCCAGAAGACAACGACTATACTCATCATGGGCTTTTCACTCCTGCCAACTCCATCAGGATGCTGGCGATCTTCTCCGCCGCGCGCGGGTGCGATAACTCGAACATTGCCGCACGCATGGACTTCATCTTATTACGATTATCGAGCAACACGTTCAGGGTCATCATCAATTCATTGTTCAGGCGCTGGTCTTCCAGAATGACCGCCGCGCCGCGATACGCAAGAAACTCAGCGTTGACTTTTTGATAGCGCCACGCGTGCGGATACGGGACCAGCACGGCGGGCAAACCGAACAACGGAAATTCTCCCAACACGGACGCGCCCGCGCGAGAAACGACCAAATCAGCGGCGGCGAGCGCCGCGCCCATCTCGTGCAAATACGGGAGCACGTGATAGCGGTCGGCAAGTTCCATCGGCAGTTGTTCGCGCATGTGTTTCACATAAGTCCAATCGGCGTCGCCGGTAAGATGAACGATCTCGAACTTGGCAAGCAGGTCGCGTAGGTTGTTGAGCGCCGCGAGGTTGATCGAGCGCGCTCCTTGGCTTCCGCCGAACACCAACAGGACCGGGAATCCGCCGGAGATGCCGAGGTGGCGAGTCGCTGTCTCACGGTCCCACAGCGCCAGGTCCGGACGGATCGGGTATCCCGTCTCACGCACTTTTTTGCGGAAGTATTTCTGCGATTGGTTGGTGATCACCGCGATCTCATTCGCAAAACGGGTCAACGATTTCAACGCCAGCCCCGGCTCGATATCCGGCACGAACAGCAAGGTCGGGATCGAATAGCCAGCCACAGCGACCGGAACCGCAACATATCCGCCGGTGAAGAACAAGACATCCGGCTTGAATTCTTTGAGAATGCGGCGTGCGGCAACGACACCTTGCGCCAGCAACGCGAGGTTACGCGGCAGGCTGGCAAGGTCCACACCGTGGACTCCAGCCGCTGGAACGCTCTCGAAGGCAATGCCTTGTCGTTTCACAAGGGTTTCCTCCATGCCGCCCCTGCCCCCCACCCAGAGCGTATCCACATCGGCGATCTTAGCCGTTAGCGCGCTGTGAACGGCGAGGGCGGGATACACCCCGCCTCCCGTTCCCCCGGCGCAAATCAATAACCGCACCGAAAGACCTCCATTCGTTTTCTTCAAGAGTTACGTTCTCTCCGCTTTGCCGAGAGATATTCAAAACGATCCCGATGGCGCATAACGTCGAGACAAGGTTCGAGCCGCCGGCGCTGATGAACGGCAGTGCGTTCCCGGCAAACGGCATCAAGCCGACCATGACCGCCATGTTGATCATGGCTTCGATCCCGATCCAAAATATGATGCCTGAGGCAAGCAATGTGCCGAGCATATCCGGCGCGCGCCGGGCAACAACCAGTCCGCGCCAGATCAACGCGCCGTACAAAGCTATCAACATAACCGAGCCGAACAAACCGAGTTCTTCAGCGACTACGGCAAAAATGCTATCGGTTGGCGCGAAAGGCAGACCGGTCAACTTCGTATCCGCCTGACCCAGCCCCACGCCGAAGATGCCGCCTTTGATGATCGCTTCGAACGAACGGCGGACGTGATACGACGCGTTGATGGGGTCTTGAAAACCGGCGACAAACGAATCGACGCGGTCGCGCCCCGTCGCGCTGAATTGCACCACCAGCCATCCGATCACGAGCGCCAGCGCCAACAGGAAGACGATCTGTTTCATGTCCGCGCCAGCGAGGAAGAACAGCAAGCCGCCGAGGATTAACACTGTGCCAGCCGCGCTCAAATCCGGTTGCAAATAGATCAAGCCGCCGATGATTCCTAGAATCACGCCGAGCGGAATCAAACCGAAACTCACAAAATGCAAGTTCTGCCGCTTCGCATACAGCCATACCGAAAGATAGATCACCGCCATCAGTTTCGCAAGTTCCGACGGCTGATACGATCCCTCGAACAATGTGCGCGAAGCCCCAAGCCGAATCTCGTTGACGAACAACACCGCCACCAACAAACCGATCGTGCCCAGCATGGCAAATACGATCAACTTGCGCCACAGATGATAATCGAACAGCGACAGCGCGAACGCGGCAACCGCGCCGACGCCAAGCCAACGCAACTGTCGCGCGAACATGTACGTGGACGAGCCGTATGCGTTGAACGAAAAATCGAACGAAGCGGAATACAACATGATCAAGCCGAACACCGCCAGCGCGATCACGATCAACAACAACGGCATATCGAGTCCGCGCCCGATATTCTTCGTCAAGGAAAAACGAAAACGATCATTTACGAAAGTTCGTGAACCCATGCTCGAAACCTTTCTCCGCGTTCCTCGAAATCTTTGAACTCATCGAAACTCGTGCCGCCCGGCGCCAACAGGACGACATCCCCGGCTTGCGCGACTTCCGCCGCTTGGAGGACCGCCTGCTTCAAACCGCCTACGCGCGTGATGGAAACCCGCTTCATACCGGACGGGAGGCTGTTCGCCGCTCGTTCGATCTTTTCCGCCGCCTCGCCGAAGAGTATCGCGCAGCGTGCACGTTCCGCCACGAGTTGCATCAAACCATCCCACGGCAGATTCTTATCGCGCCCGCCGAGCAGAAGCACAAGCGGCTCCTCGAACGAACGGATATCCGCCATGCTACGCTCCGGCGCGCTGGCGATCGAATCGTTGTACCAGCGCGCGCCGCGCAATTCACGCACGAACTCCAAGCGATGCGGCACGCCGCGAAATTCCTCCGCCGCTTCGACCATCGCCGCGAGCGGAAAGCCCGCCGCGTGACCGATGGCAAACGCGGCAAGCACATTCGCCACATTGTGATCGCCGCGCAATTGAATCTTCTCACGCGGCATCAGTGGAAGAGTTGAATCTCCATCGCGTAAATTCAACAACTCGTCGTTCAGACACGCGCCATCCAAACCTTCATCCAGGGCGTTCAGGCTGAAGGTCATCAACCTTCCTTTAACTTTCTCGCGCAGATTCCATGCGCCTTTGTCGTCGCGACCCAACACGGCAACGTCATCCTTCGATTGAAACTCCAAAATGCGACGCTTCGCCGCCGCGTACGCTTCCATCGTGCCGTGACGGTCCAAATGATTCGGCGTGATATTCAAGATCGCTGCGATGTTCGGCGACAAAGTCATTTGATCCAATTGAAAAGATGAAAGTTCCATCACAGCCAGATCATCGGATTGCATGTCATCCACATAGTTCAACAACGGGTCGCCGATGTTGCCGCCGACAAACGCTTTCTGCCTTTTTCCTTCAACAGATCGTTTCGCCATATTGCCAACCAGCGTGGTCGTCGTCGTCTTGCCCGCCGAACCGGTGATGCCGATCGTCCTACACGGAACGACTTCCATGAAGATCTGTGAATCGTTCGAGAGTGGAATCCCTCGCTGGCTTGCTTCAACCACAATCGGGAGCGTGAGCGGAACTCCGCCGGAGAGACACAACACGTCCGTTGAATCCAGCAGTTCAAGCGAATGCCCACCCAGCGCCCACTGGATTTGATACTCCGCAAGCGATTCGCGTACGAGGCGCAATTCATCCGCGCCGCGCATGTCGCTGACCGTGACGCGCGCGCCATGCAGTGACAGCCAGCGCGCCAAAGCCAATCCCTGACGGGCGGCGCCTAAAATCAAAACGCGTTTGCCTTTCCAATCTGTTTTCATCTTAAACAAGAGCCAATCCTGTTCCGATCATCGCCGCAAGCAGACCGATCAACCAAAACCGCTGAACGATCTGAGTCTCGCTCCAGCCGAGCAGTTCAAAGTGCAAGTGGATGGGAGCCATCTTGAAAAAGCGTTTGCCTTTGGTAAGGCGGAAGTACGCGATCTGGATGGTGACGCTCAACGCCTCGCTCAACGGGATGATCGCGATAACGAGCAACAGGGGCCATTGACCGGTCATCAACGCCACCACTGCCAGCGTGCCGCCGAGCGCCATCGAGCCGGTATCGCCCATGATCAATTCGGCGGGATGCACGTTGAACCACAAAAATCCGAACAGCGCGCCGACAACGATAAAGCAGAACTGCGCGAGATACACGTATCCGTTGATGAGCGCGACGCCGCCGAACGCGGCGAACGCGGTGGCAGAGATCAAACCGGCGAGACCATCCAACCCGTCGGTGAAATTAACCGCGTTCGATTCGCTGACGATAACGAACGCCGCGATCGGGATATACCACCAACCCAACTCGATCTCGTCGCGGAAACCGGGCAGGAACATATCCGGTACGAGGAGCAGATACTTCAACACGATCGCCGTCCCCACCGCAAGCGCTATCTGCGCTAAAAATTTCGTGCGGATGCGCATCCCATCGCCGCGACGTTTGCCGCGAATGCCTTCCCAATCGTCGAGCGCGCCCAACACGCCGAATGAAACCATCACGATCAGCGGCACAAGCACCGAACGCCCGGTCACATCCAAACCGATCAACGCCGCGGCATTCAGCAGACCCGTAAGCAGCAACACCGGCAAAATGAACATCACTCCACCCATAGTGGGTGTGCCCATCTTGATGCGATGCTTGTCCGGCTCCTCCACGCGGATGATCTTGCCAACTTTGAAATGGCGAAGTACCCGCAACAACGGCGCACCCCAGATCACCGTCATCACGAAAGAGAACATCGCCAGCCCCAGCACGAGCGCGGTATGCTTCATGAACGCGCCTCCAACATCGTAGTGATGCGATCCATGCGCAAACCGTGCGAGCCTTTGATGAGCGCCACATCGTCGGGTGAAAGATTCGTCTTCAGCCAATCCACCACCGGTTCGAGTTCGTCGAACTCCAAGATGGAGGATTTCTTCATGCCCGCGCGCCGCGCGGCTTCGGCGATGATATGCGCACGCTCGCCCAGCGTGAGCAAAACGCCAGCCACCTGCGCGGCGCGCAAGCCGACCATCTCATGCCCGCCTCGTTCGTACGGACCGAGTTCGAGCATATCGCCCAAGACGGCGATCTTCCTGCCGTCGAGTTCGTCAAGTAAGTTCAACGCGGCAAGCATAGATTCCGGCGAGGCGTTGTATGTGTCATCGAGCAACAACGCGCCGTTTTCGCTCCGCACCGCGGCAAGCCGCAATTGTGTGTGTCCTTGGCTCAAACCTTCGAGAATTTCCTGCCAGTTCATCCCGTCCGTCAACCCGACGGCGGCGGCGCGCAAAGCGGTATGCACCGAGTGCCGCCCGATCAACGGGATTTTCACATGCAAGGTTTCGCCTTGATAATGGATTCGAAAGCGGATGCCGTCTAACCCCAAGCCTTCGACCTGGTCCGCCCACAAGTGCGCTTCCTGCGACAAGCCGTAGAAGAAGACGCGCGCCTTCGTTTTCTCTTCCATTTTGCGGACCCACGCATCGTCGAAATTTAGAATTGCCACGCCCTCGGGAGCCGGCGGCAACGCCTGAACCAATTCCGCTTTGCCGCGCGCGATGGCTTCCTGCGACCCAGCGCGCTCGGCATGGACAGTGCCGATATTGGTCACCACGCCCACTTGCGGAAGCGCGAGGTCGCAGAGGAAGGCGATCTCGCCGGGCACGTAGAATCCCATTTCCATGACCGCGCGCTGATGACCGGAACTGAGTTTCAACAACGTGAGCGGCAAGCCGATCTCGTTGTTCAAATTGCCGGGGCTTTTCAACGTGCGGTAGCGTGTGGTAAGCACTTCGGCGATCATTTCTTTGGTGGTGGATTTGCCGACACTGCCGGTCACGCCGATCACGCGCACGTCCATTTTGCGGCGCCAGAAGCGCGCGATCTGTTGTAGGGCAGTGACGGTGTTTTCCACGCGCAGGCACAACGGCGCGGAGAGGTCCGCTTCCAATGTGGATTCGGCTGAGGGAAGCGCGCGCAGGTCGAAGGTCCGGAACGAATCGTTTACGTCCCGCTGAGTTAAAGCAAAAGACGCCCCCCGCTTGAATGCCTCTCCAAGATAGTCGTGCCCGTCCACTTTTTCGCCGGGGATGGCGACGAACAGCGAACCGGGGATGACGCGGCGCGAATCGATCGCCGCTTCGGTAATGACGGTGGAGGCGGAGGGACGAATATTCGTCAGGGCTTCGATTGCGTCTGCGATGGTCAGCATGTTATCTCGAGGTCAAGGCAAGGCGAACGTTATCAGGCGGGATGTTGAGCAAAATGACGGTTTGCTCGGCGACTTTTGAAAATACGGGCGCGGCGGTTTCCGAACTCCAGATGGAAGAGGTGGGCTGTTGCAGCCAGATGTAGATCATGAACTGCGGGTCGTCCACAGGTCCCCAACCGATGAAGGAAACGTTCGTGCTGGAAGGGTCGTAGCCATACTCGGTGGGGATCTGTGCAGTGCCGGTTTTGCCCGCCACGCGATAGCCGGGCAGAAGAGCGTTCGAGGCTTCCAATTCAAGCGACTCTGCCAGCATATTGTTCAAGGTGTTCGCAGTTTGCGCGGAGATGGGTGAGCCGCCATATTGCGACGGGACGTTGTATTGATTCCCATCGCGGATCATGGAATACAGCACGTGCGGCGTGACCATCTTCCCTTCGTTGGCGAACGCGGAAGCCGCCATGAGCATTTGCAACGGTGTGACGGTAACTCCCTGACCGAACGCGTTGGTGCCGAGGTCTACGTTGTACCAATCCGAATCGCCCGGAGTTTTGAGCCTGCCCATCGCTTCATCGGCGAGGTCAACCCCCGTGCGATGACCCAGCCCGAAGCGTTCCATGTAGCCGTAGAAAGTTTGCGGTCCCATTTGAGTGGAAAGCCAAGACATACATACATTCAACGAGTGTTGCAGGCATCCGGTCATATCCTGTTGACCCCACGATTCCCGGTTCCAATTGCGGATCGTAATGCCGCCAACCTGAATCGAGCCGGTGTCCACGTAGGTGGTCTGCGGCGTAACCGTGCCGGTGTCAATCGCGGCCGCCATGGTGAGGATCTTGATCACCGACCCCGGCTCATATGCCATGCCGATGGAACGGTTGTATTGACTACCGTTATCGTACAACGAGAAGTAGTTGCTGTAGTTGTTCAAATCCATGCGCGGGGTGGTCGCCATGGCAAGGACTTCGCCGTTGCGCGGGTTCATCACCACGATCGCGCCGTTGACCGCGCCGTACTCAAGGAGCGCGTTATCCAGAATCGATTCGACTCGCGCTTGCAGATCGCGGTTGATTGTTAGCACAAGGGTTGTGCCATTCGGCACGCGCGGAATCTCGTCGACTTTGTTCGGGTCGCTGGGAACCCACACTTGCACCGAGTTACCGGCAAGCAGATCGTTATATTTTTCCTCGATGCCGAAATAGCCGCGTCCATCGCGGGTGACGAATCCCAATACATTCGAGGCGAGTGAATTTTCCGGGTAACTGCGTTGATAATGAGGCTTGAAGGCGATGCCGTCCAGCCGATGATCGCCCACGCTTTCCATTTGCTGTACGAGTTCCTGTAAAGATGCCGCGACGCCGCCATCCACGTAATCTTGAATCACAACATATTGCCACGATTCAGGCGAATTCGTGATTTTGTTGAACACATCTTCGTAGGTCAAACCGAGGTATGTGCCAAGGATGTAGGCAACCGACTCAGGATCGTTCACATCCGCAAGACTCACGCCAACTTCAAAGACGGTCCGGTTACCCGCCAGCAAATGACCGTTGCGGTCGTAGATCTCGCCGCGCTCCGGGTAAAATGTGCGAAACTCGCCCGCGTAGAGGTCGCCTTGCGAGAGAAAGACCGAAGCCTGTTCGCTGTTCTGAATACGGATCATTTGCGCGATAATTCCCATCCCGATCAACGCGAAACAGAAAACAAGGAACAGCGAGCGGACGGCATACTGCTGGCGCATGTTATTGCATGCCTCCAAAGCGGATACGGTCGTCGAACCACTCGAGCAGTGATTGTGTATATTCCGGGGGAACGATCCGCACGAACACTGCCACATCCTCCGCGTCGAGCAGAATGGTAGGCTCAGGCGTGACAAAGCCTGGCACAGCCAGATATTCCAATTCACCGGGTTTTACCGGGCGATATCCTAATTGCAGCGCGCGCTGTTCGATCACGGCAGTCGAGGTCAGGTTGGCAAGCCGGGTTTGCAGGTCGGCATTGTCGCGTTGAATGCCGGTGATCTCAATCCGCAGTTCTTGAATCTCGCGCCCGGTCACTGCGGCTTGCGCGGTCACACTGAGGTAGAGCGCGGCGATCATCGAAGCGACGATGACGAAAAGCAAAAACGCGCCCACGTATTGGCGTTGAACGCGCCAAGGGGCTTGTTTATAAGCATGGACGATTTGTGTTGCTTGAGCCTGCATAACGACCTTTTTCTTTGGGCGATTGGTCGGTGATTTCTTGCGTCAATTACTTCGTAGCCACACCGTTCGTGCCGCGAGCACGACGGTGCGAGACGGCAGAGTGCACAGAGAACGCTGAGTCTTTTATTTCCTTTCTCAAAAACTCTGTGATCTCAGTGGCTGACTTTCACCAGCGCATGAAATCTATAATTTTTCGGCAACGCGGAGTTTTGCGCTGCGCGCTCTCGGATTGTCTTTCGTTTCTTCTTCCGAGGGCAATATCGGTTTTCGGTTTACCTCTTTGATCGTCGCCTTGCGTTCCACTTCGTACAATTTTTCGTAAGGCGGATTTACCAAGTCTTTGCTTTGTTCTCTAAAAAATTCTTTGACGATTCGATCTTCCAACGAGTGGAAGGAGATCACTGCGATTCTGCCTCCGACGTGGAGGCTGGCTACAGTCTGCGGCAACGTTTTTCGCAGGGACGCCAGCTCGTCGTTGACCGCGATGCGGAGGGCCTGGAACGTCCGTGTGGCGGGGTGGACGCGGTCGCCGCGGCGGGGGGAAACGGCTGAGATGACTGCGACCAGCTGTCCCGTCGTATGAAGCGGTCTTGCGTTCACGATGGCTCGCGCGATCTTGCGCGAGTCCCGCTCTTCGCCATATTCGTAAAGTAAATCCGCAAGTTCGGTTTCCGAATACGTGTTGACGATGTCGGCGGCGGTTTGCAACGCGTGCGGACCAAATCGCATGTCGAGCGGCGCATCGTGTTGGAAGGAGAAGCCTCGCTCGGGTGTGTCGAATTGCATCGAGGATGCGCCGAGGTCGAGGACGATGCCATCCACCGAATCCCATTTGAGATTCGCCAACTGCGACGAGAGAGTCGTGTAGGAGGCTTGCGCCAGATGGATGCGATGTTCGTAAGGAGCCAAGGTCTCACGAGCGATCGCCAACGCCTGCGGGTCTACGTCGAGACCGAGCAGTCGCCCATCTGGCGCAGACGCCTCCAAAATTCCGCGAGCGTGTCCGCCCGCGCCGAGAGTCCCGTCCACATAGCGCCCTGCGCGATGAGGTTGCAACGCGTGTATAATCTCTTTGTAAAGTACAGGTTTGTGCGGTGCGTTCATATCGTAGTAGCGGCTTCAGCCGCTAATGCCGACTAAAGTCGTCACTACGACCCGTTGTTCTTTGAAAGATCAAGCGTGGAGAAGCGTTGCTGGTTCGCTTCCACATCCTGCAGTTTGTCCATCTGCGTTTTCCAATCGGCAGGAGGCCATACTTCGAAATAATCGCCCTGCCCCGCGATGGCGAGTTCGCCACTGGCAACGCCGAGGAACTCACGCAAGTTTTGCGGCACGAGGATGCGCCCAACTTTATCCACTTCGACGGGGTAGGCGTTCGAGAGGATAAGTCGGCGCAACATGCGGGCAGAGGCGTCTGCCATGTTCATGCTGTTGATGCGTTCGTACACTTCTTTGAAATATGCATCGGTCATCACCATCAGGCATTTGTCGAATCCCTGTGTGATGAAGGCGCCAGCCGCCAGCAAGTCGCGATAGCGCGCCGGAATCATCAGGCGCCCTTTATCATCGAGGTTGTGCTGGAACTGACCTAAGAACATTTGTGCTACAATTCCTTTTAACGGATGAACGCCGGGAGTGCCGGCGTTCCTACCACTTTGTACCACTTTTTCCCACATTATATGCTTTTTGAGGGAAAAATCAAGGTTTTGTAACCTTTTTTCCACTCCCTCTGTGGTCATGGTGAGGAGTGATTCGTAATTGGTAATTGGAGACTAGAGATTGGAGACTGGAGATTAACGGTGGAGAATTTGATCTCGTTACTTGAAGCATCAAATTGGAAAGACTATGCCTTGCTTGATAGCGGCGATGGGTTGAAGCTTGAACGATTCGGCAAGTATGTTTTCGTTCGTCCCGAGTCGCAAGCGATGTGGAAGCGTTCGCTCGACGCGGAATGGAAGAAAGCCGACGCGGTTTTTGTTTCCACGGGCGAGGAGAGCGGCGGGCACTGGGATTTCAAGAGGAAGGTGGAGGAGAGGTGGGAGATGAGATATGACCTCACCCCCCGTCCCCCTCTCCTAAAAGGAGAGGGGGCGCTGAAGTTTTGGGCAATGACGACGCCTGGTCGGCATCTTGGGGTTTTTCCTGAAGTCGCGTCACACTGGGATTGGTGTGTAAATTTAATTAAACACGAAGGACACAAAGGACACGAAGTAAAGGTTTTGAATCTTTTTGGCTACACAGGTTTAGCGACTCTTGCCGCCGCGTCGGCTGGCGCGAAGGTGACTCACGTGGACGCGTCGAAGAAGTCCGTGAGTTGGGCGAGGGAGAATCAAGAGTTGTCGGGCTTGGGCGCCGCGCCCATCCGCTGGATCGTGGATGACGCGTTGAAGTTCGTCCAGCGCGAGGGGCGACGCGGCGTGAAATATGACGGCATCATTCTCGACCCTCCCAAATTCGGGCGCGGACCGAAAGGCGAGGTGTGGGAAGTGTACAAATCTTTGCCCACTCTATTGGAAGCGTGCCGCGCGTGTTTGAGCGAGAATCCGTTGTTTGTCGTTACAACGATTTACGCGGTACGCGCGTCGGCGATCCATGTGGCGCAGGCAATGGACGATATGATGAAAGGATTCGGGGGAAAAGTGGAAAGTGGAGAGTTGGTCACGCGTGAGCAAAGCGCGGGACGGTTATTGTCGCAGGCGGTGTTTGCTAGATGGGAAAGGTAAGTCTAACGAATATTCATGCACTCATCTACTGATTCGCAGGGTTGAAAGTTTCGCACAACAATTCCCTGACCTTCAAAAGCCAAAATAGTGGGATAACCATAAGTATTATCAACCCGAATAAGACATTCAAATAATGGAAAACAAAAATCTCTACCGGATTCTAAGATTGCGTCAATGGTATAACCATATTTACTTAACCAAGGATCTTTTCCAATCCCTTCTATAAACTCAACCTTTATTGCTTTGTCATTTTCGACAACAATTGCAAAGTAACTGTCTTGGTAATTTTCAGTGGTTCGCACCTCCATATAATAAATATCAGGCCTGCTAACGGACCAACTTAATAACAGGCTGTAATATCGACCTTTCAGGGTTAACAAATATAAAAATAAGATAATCAACAAAAAAATCGTTGAACCGAAAATCTTGACAGTTATCTTCTTCATTTTCCTTCCAACATCCTCAACCACTCCAGCGGCTTTTCCCATCTCACACGGGGATTGATATTGAACGCTTTATCGGGGCGATCCCATTTCGGTCCGGGCGGACCGGATTCATCCGAGAGTAAACTTTTCACTCCCCATAGCCCTTTGTAATTCACCCAATCCGGTTCGGGATTCAACACTACGCGCCGCCATTCTTTGACGGTGGGACGCGTCACCTTGCGGTCGGACATGACGCGCTTCAAGTAACTGCTGGATTTGACGACCGGCTCGCGCAGGTTCTCGCCCTGGTAGCCGATGCGGAACCCGTCGCCCGAAGCGATCTCCATCGGCAGGCTGACCACGTAATGATCCGCTTCGTCGCGCATATAAATGAAAGCGTCCTCAGCGAGGAAGTTGGTGTGACTGGCTGTCAATTCTTTGAGGGCGATCTGCCGCGCTTTTTGGCTGGGATTGAAGATCAGGAAGAGGTAGTGGATCAAGCCATCCATCCAGTAAAGGAAGCGTTGGACGCGTCCCGCCGAATACAAGTTCGAGGTGCGGATGATTTCCGGCTTGCTGTAATTGGCGTGCGATCCCAACGCGACATACACGACAGGATGCGTCGTTTCCTTTTCGTTTTTATCCTTCGCCTTGATAACCTTATCCCACAATTCGATGTTGCCTGCGCCGTGTTGTGAAAACAAAACGGCGTACGGCGAATCGTTTTTGAGGTAGACCGTCGTCATCTCCCAATCGCCTTCGTGGTGATTCATTCCGTTCGCGGCGAGGCGCCAGTCGTTGAACGCGTAGAAAAAATGATATTGCAGAATCGTCCAGTTATTTCCCTCCGCATCCTGTTCGCGCACGACGCGTCCGTAATAAACAGGTTGGCTATCCTTCTCCAAAATCTTTGCATACTCAAAATACGACTTGCGCGCAATCGTCTCAGTGGCGAGCGAAAGCATATCCATGATGAGGCCAGGTCCCTCGGGGAGGATGCGGTCGAAGATGAACTTCATCGTGCGGATGGAAAGGTAGAAGAGCAGGATCAAATAAACGGGAAACAAAACGAGGTATTCGATCGCAACTCCCACCGTTTCATTGGGATGGAGAAAAAACCAGATCGGCGTAACCAACAACCCAGCGAAGACCAGCACGGCAAACGCGGCGGGAATGATTCGCAACCGAATCGTCGAGGCAAGCATGAAAAGAATTAGCGCGGCGATCAGCGCGAGCGCGACGGCAATTTCAACCCCCGCCCATCCGATGAAGTAATATCCCGCGCCGATGGCAAGAGCCGATAAAACGCCTAGCCAAACCCACGCGTCCGAATCGTATAACGGCTCATTGATAAAACGCAGAAAATATTGTCCGCCATCGAGTTTGCCGATCATTGTGGCAGGCGGTTCATTTAAATGAAAGAGCAAGCCTGCGGCGCCGAGCGGTCCGCTCGGGAGGATTTGACATCGTTCGAGATAATGTTCCACCGCCATCGGGAAGAAGCGCTCGCTCTTGGCGAAGCGCAAGACAGGTTCGTATTTTTCAAGGAGATCGTGATCGTTCATAGTTAAAAAAGGTGACAGTCATCTTTAAGATGACTGTCACCTGAATTTATTGAAAATACTGCAACGCGATGCGGAGACGTTCCTCCGCATCTTTCGACGCATCTTTGGGGATGGACTGGATCGCGGACTGCGCCTCGACGACGGAATATCCTAACGCGGTCAGCGCGGCAAGGACTTCCGAATCCGCGTCGGACATCAGGGCAACCTGCTTCAAGCCATCGAGCGGTTTCAACTTGTCTTTGAGGTGGAGGGCGATCTTCTGCGCGGTCTTTTTGCCCACTCCAGGTACGCGACTCAACAACTCGGCTTCTTCGGCAAAGATGGCGCGCTGGATGGCGTCAAGAGTCATCGTGGACAAAACGGACAACGCAACTTTAGGACCAACACCGTCCACGCCGAGGAGCATGTTGAACAGATCTCGGTCAGCTTGGGATTCGAATCCGTAGAGCGTGAGCGCGTCTTCGCGGACGACGAGGTGCGTGAACAAGTACGCGGCTTCGCCCGTTTTGACGCGCGTCCGCAAGGGAGCTGGGACGAAGACGCGCAACCCCACGCCGCCCACTTCGACGATGAGGGATGTCTCTTCAATTTGCGCGATTTCTCCGCGGAGGGTTGAGATCATAGAGTCAATTTAACCACAGATGAACGCAGATAAAAAGGATTGATTTGGATAAATGGACGGTTTACGGTTTCGGCGTCTTCCAATAAACGGAGGGAAGCAGGCGTTTGATTTCAATTTTCGACTTGCCAAAATTAATTAACAAACAAACTTCCGCGCCTGTTGCGCGAAGATAGTTCAAGGCTTGAGCGGTATGCTCCTGAGTCAGCGTGGATACAGCCTTCAACTCAACCAAAACCCTTTTCTCAACAAATAGATCGGCAAAGAACTCGCCTACGACAACTCCATCGAACACAACCTTGATCGGGTATTGTTGCTCAACGCCTAATCCTGTCTTACGCGTTGCAAGTACCAAAGCGTTCTCGTAGACCTTTTCAACAAAACCAATGCCAAGCGTATTGCTGACCTCGTACGCACACCCGATGATTTTTGCCGTGATTTCATTCACGTCTTTCGAAAGCATTTCAACATCCTTTCATCAAACCCTTTCGTTCATCCGCGTTTATCTGTGGTGAATCAATATTGCTTTGTATTCAAATGCGTGATGGCGATCGCCAGCGCGTCGGCGGCGTCGTCGGGTTTGGGGATGGAGTCGAGTTGGAGGAGGGCGCGCACCATTTCCTGTACTTGTTTTTTGTCGGCAGAACCGTATCCCGCCACCGCTTGTTTGACTTCGTTGGGTGTGTATTCAAAGACTTCGATCTCCGCTTGTTGCAGAGACAGCATGACAACGCCGCGCGCCTGCCCAACTGCGATGGCGGTGGTCACATTGCGCGAGAAAAATAATTTTTCGACGGCGGCAGTATCGGGTTTGTATTTTTTGAGGAGTTTTCGCAGGTCGTTGTACAGCATCTCCAAGCGCGCGGACGGGGTCGCGTCTTTTGGGGTGGAGATGATGCCAAAGGAAACTGCGACCAGTTCCCAGTCGGGCATGAGGCGCACGAGTCCGTATCCAGTGGTGGCGGTACCGGGGTCAATTCCGAGGGCGAGGGTCATTTAAAAAATGTAGGGGCAGGTCTCAGACCTGCCCCTACGTGAATCATTACGCGGCTTCGAGCGCGGCGAGCGCCTCATCCGAAACTTTGAGGTTCGAGTAGACGTTTTGCACGTCGTCGAGGTCTTCGATGGATTCGAGGGCGCGCAGAACTTGCGCGGCGTCTTCGGCGCTGAGTTCCATTTCCTGTTTGGGCGACATTCGCAGACCCGCTTCATCGGGCTTGACGTTCGCTTTGTGCAACGCGTCGGCGATGACCTTGAACGATTCGACAGGCGCGGTGATCTCGATCGTACCGTCGTCTTCAACGACGTCGTTCGCGCCCGCTTCGATGCCGAGTTCGAACGCTTTGTCGAAATTCATCATGCTGGTTGGAAAAGAAAAATACGCGATACGCTCGAACTGCCAACCGACCGCGCCGAGTTCCGCCATGTTGCCACCTGCTTTGCTGAACGCGTGACGCAGATCGGACACAGTGCGGTTGCGATTATCGGTGACGGCTTCGACCATGACCGCAACGCCGTGCGGGGCATAGCCCTCGTACATGATGGACTCGAACGCCGCGCTGTCTTTGTCTTCGCCCGCGCCCCGTTTGATGGCGCGCTCGATGTTGTCTTTGGGCATGTTCTCGGCGCGAGCTTTATCCACCGCGAGCCTGAGGCGGAAATTGGAATCAACGTCGCTGCCGCCTTCGCGCGCCGCAATGACGATCTCGCGCGCCAGCCGTGTGAAGATCGCGCCGCGCTTGGCGTCTGCCGCGCCTTTTTTACGTTTGATGGTGGACCACTTGGAATGACCGGACATGTCTTGCTCCTTGCTTGAAACCCACAGTTCGTGGAAAATTTTTCTGGCGGGAATTATACCATTTGGCTCCTACTGCTCAAAAGCCAGTGATTAGCCGCAAAGATCGGAAACAAATCCATCAATTTGATTCTATTTCGGGCGTGATCTTATATAACGAATAGTTGTTGTTTGTGTAAACCAGATCCAGGGTGTCCGGATAATAAAGATCAGGAGTATACGGTTCTAGAAGAATAATATATTCTGCTCCAGTATTGACGGCAAATTCAACAATACCGTTCATATATTTCTTCCGCCTGGCGGGAAATTTCTTAATCGATTGCAGTTCATCTAGTGTTCGAAACTGCTGATACCAAAGCAAAAATTGAGTTTGATCAGTATAAGCCAATGGCGCGCCATCTTTATATGTGTATGTCAAGGGACGTAAAGCATAGTAACGGACAGCCACATCCCCTCCTTCAGAGAAAACGCGAGAGCCTATTGGTGTTTCAAGGCGAACGGCATCCATCACTCCAATATAATCAATGCTTTTTTCAGGTAAAGAACAAACAATCTGTGCCTGCATCCAACATGTGGCGTTTTGGCGAATCACATCACGAAATTCACGACTCAGCCCCCCCCCCCTTATGCCCCAAGCAACCAGGAGAACCGCAGTTAGGACGCCAAAAAATGTTCTTAACAGGTTTAAATTAATACCCTGTCTATATTGAAGTTTTTCCTTCATCATCCACAAGAAAGAAAAAGCTGCCAACAGAATCAACGGAACGATATAACGCAGGGTTCGCACGAGCTCGAACTCAGGGGGTATCTGTTTCAAGTATGCAAATACATATTGCTCCACAACAGGAATCACCGCGCCACCTAAAAACACTCCCACCATCCATGCTGTAATATGCCGCATGTGTGAATGGAGTTCAACTGACTTCGGCAATCGTAATCCGAAAGCCACTCCTGCTGTTGCAAGAGCGCACATCAAGTACCAGGTAAAATTATGTATAAACTCCATCTTACTTGTGAAGAAATTAAGAACAACACCGTGTAGTCCATCCGCGCGCATGGTAAAAAATCTTTCCTGTAATGCGACAATGACTTGATCATAATTTGCCACCTGACTGGCTTCATTTATTGTGCTTCCGAAGTAAACCGCAAGAAATGGCGTAAGGATAACGACAAGAATTGCAATCGCGAGTCCCATCCATCGAATTTTTATTGTCGTTGTCGAGTTATCCGCCGACATCCATAATGCGAACGACATGGCAATTGTCCAGACAGGTGTGCTCACCGGATGAACATAATTCAGCAAGCCAAGACCACCCAATATCGCAGGCCACCATTTCGGATCCCTCCCTCGCACAATGGATAAAGCCATTAGAAACGGGATCAAGCCCTGATATAGAAAACGGGGCAGGGCATCCAGGATAATTCCCCAAAAATCATAGTATGTGCTGATCGGCACAGATATGAGCAGGGAGGTATATAAGCCCGCCCAGGGATTCTTAAAAATCGAGACCCCCAGCAAATAAAAACCTACAAAATGGATAAAAATAAAAAAGGGTAGAAGAAAAATGCAGGCGGCCCCATAATTCCCTAAAAAGTTCTCCACCGCCTTCAGCATTGGAAAAAAGATCATGCTGTAACTATTCGTATTCTTTTCATTGGATAAAAAAGGGTCGTTGGCAAAAAGTTCAGGTTCCTCCTGTGCGACAGCCAATGAGGTATAGACCGCCAAATCTCCTGTCAGTAAGGCAAATGAATTAAAGGATGTTCCCACCCTTCCCATGGTGAGAACCACAGAAATAACCGCAAATAGTAGTATAAAAATGCAGTGCAATAGCTTGTTAGACATCAGCGCCCTTTCGATGTGGTCTTAGACAGCGTTTTGAAATTCGGTTTTTAACCGCAGATAAACGCAGATAAAAAGGATTCAACGGGGATTTTTCGGAGAAGTTCATCAAAACACGGTTCATTCGTGTGCATCTGTGGTGAATTCGTGATTTTCACAATATTGTCTAAAAACAAGTAAAGAAGAAGATTTCTTACATCGTCTTCGCGCGTTCCGCCAGTTGATTTCTCAACTGGCTGGTATCGTGTTCAATCGTAAAGAGCGCGCCGAGGTAGAACACGAAACACAGCAACCACGCGGCGACACACACCGCCATGATGACGAACGCCCGGTCGCCGGTGGCGACGATGAACGCGCCGGTCAGCGCGGGCGCGGCGACTGCGCCACTGTTCTCGATGAAATATTCGATCGCCTGCGCCGTCGAACGGACTTCGGGAACCGTCACATCGTAAACGGTGGCGACTACGTTCGCGGCGGGAAGCGGCATAAAAACGGCGGTCAGGCACATGAGGAGAAAGAAGCGGTTCGGTTCATCCAATGGCGTGGTGATGGCAAAGTAGAGAAAGATCGCCCCGAGCAAAACGCCCACGCACGAGACGAGGATGCGTCCCTTTTTCGTCCGCTTGAAAAAGAAATCGCCGAGCATGCCGCCCACGAAGTATCCCGCCGCCAAGATCAAAATGACCGGCGCCATCGTGGCGATGATCGCGTTCGAGTCGTAGCCGCGTTCGGTTTCGAGATACCCAAAGAAAAAGAAGGTAATCACCTGCCAGGGGAAAACGCCCGCAAACCCCTGTAAAAAGATAAACCACATCGTGCGTTTCTTGAAGATCTGTTTCGCCTCCGCCCACGAAAAACGGAAGGTCGTCATCTCAGGCATGTTCGCGAATTCGGGTTCGGCTTTGCCGCGCGGCATTTCTTTGACGCCGAAATAAATGAAGAGGGCGATCACGATTCCCAGCCCGCCGGTGATGTAAAACACCGAACGCCAACCGCCGATCAACGGCGCAACCATCTGCCCGAGGATCAAGCCCATCAAAAACCCGAGAGGCTGAGCCACTTGCAAAGCGCCCAATACTTTTCCGCGTAAGTCCGGACCGAAATAATCGGCAATGAGCGTATAAATGCCAGGGTAGGATGAATCGTCAATGCCGGTCGACGCGCGCGTGATCAGAAATCCCGTGTAGGTGCGGACAACCGCGTTGAGCCACGTCGTCGCGCCCCAAATGAACGAAGCCAGCGCGAGCAATTTGTCGCGCGCATATCGGTCGTATAAATAACCCCACAGCGGATACAGAACCGTCGCCACCGCCAGCGCACCCGAGTTCACCAACCCCCACTTGAAATCGTCCAGCCCGAACGTTTCGCTGATCTGCACTTGCAGCGAGCCGATCATCAATTTATCGGTCTGGTGCAACAAGATGAAAAAGAAAAAGATGACGACCACGAACCAGCGATAGTTTGGATTTTGTTGTGACATGAAAAACCTCTTGAGTTACAAGTTACAAGTTACGCGGCACAAGGTTCTTGTCTCCGTGTTTACCTGCCTACGTGTATCCGTGTCTACTCTTCTTCCGAAATAATTTCTTGCGCGAGTTTTTGCAATCCGTCCTTGTCGTTCACTTTCGCCGAATCAAAATATTGCCCAAGCAGGTCGAGCGGGCTCATACTGCTGACGACCTGCCCTTCGGGAATCCGCACCCGCGCCTCGGCTTTCGGTCGTTTCACCAGATGAAACTCGAACGCGTCCGCCGCAAATTTTCGCAACTCCGATTCGTCGATCAGCGCGTCCCACTCTCTTGGATATTCCACCGTCAAGCGGACAATCGCGTCGGATAGATCCTTCGGCAATTTGGATTTCAAAAACGCGGTCACGTTCTCATCCGACGTTAGGACTGCCTTGCCTTCGACGAACCGACGCGTCCCTTCGATTCTTTTCCACTCAACCTTCGACCTTCCGCGCTCTACCTCGGCGATGATGTAGAACTTGTCGTCCTTTGCCTCGCCGAAATCAATCCGCTCGATGGAGCCGGGATAAATCACCGGCGGATGATTCCCCTCGTTTACATCCTGCGGCTTGTGGATGTGCCCCATCGCCACATAATCGAGCCGCGGGTCTTTCACGAGCGAAGTCGGCAGGACGAGGTCGCTGCCCAGCATCACCATCCGTTCCATGCCGAACGTCGCGCCTTCGACGGATGCGTGGGCAGTGAGAATCAACGGCAAAGATTTATCCGCTTCATTAATAAATTCTTCCACGATGCTGGAGATGCGAGTCTCGAGGTTCGAGAAGATTTCCGCTGTGTCAGTCCCGCTCATGCCGAGGCTTGCCATCAAGCCCGAGCGCGTGATCCACGGCATGGCGATGACCTGCGCGGGCGTCTCCCACAAGTCGCTCGGTTTCAAGAATTGCGGCTTATCCAACACTTTGATGAACGGCACTTGCAACGTGTCGAATTCTTGAATGGCGTGAGCGCGTCCGGCGGCAGGAGAAAGATCGTGGTTGCCCACTAAAAGTAAAGTTGGGATTTTCGCTTGCGAGAGTCGGACGATGCGTTTGCCCCACTCGCGTTGAAAGGTCGGCGCGGGCGCGCGGTCTTTGTACGCGTCTCCCGCAAAGATGACCAGATCCACCCGTTGTGAGATCGCCGCGTCTACGATGGTGTCCAGCGACTTGAGGAAATCCAGTACGCGCAGGGGCAATCCCGTTTCGGGGTCGTGGCGTCCGTAGTTTGCCATGTCTATGTGCGCGTCAGCGAAATGAAGTAATTTCATCTCATGTTTACTCCGGTGGTTGAGTAGCGCCGAAGGCGCGTATCGAAACCACCAATAACCTTCAAACAATTTATTTCATACGTATCGATGGTCTCGATACGGGCTTCACAACAAACGCTCAGCCCTACTCGACCATCGAGGTTAACATGTCATGGCTGTACACCAAGATCCTGCAACGCCTGTATCGCGGGACCCCAGTTGGGATGCAATCGCAGCGCTTCGCGGAAATCTGCAATGGCGCCAGGGGTGTCGCCGATCATGTATTTTGCGCGACCGCGCCAGTAGATGGATTCTTCGAGCGTTGGTTTGGAAATGGTTTCGATGAGCGTGACGTTCGCCAGGTCAATCACATCCTGATAACGCCCTGTGTAAAAATACGCCTTGTAGGGACCTGTCTGATACCACATCATGCGGTAGGGACGCTGTTTGTCGTCCTTGCCGAGATCGTTGTAGATGGCAAACGCCTGATCGAACGCGGTCGCGGCGTCGGCATACTCGAATAACTCCACATGGCTCGTCCCTTTGGCGAACCATGCAAAATATTGGTCAATGCCTTCCGAGTTTTGGATGCGTTCTTCGGCAACTTCACGCGCATGGTTCGACGCCCAGATGTCATCGGCATACGGACCGAGCACGCTCAACAATTCCGCTTCGCGTTCGGGTTGATAGACCACGATGAAGATGTTATCGAACGAAAGCCATGCCTCAGCGGACTCAAATTCTTCATACGAGATGTGGAAGTTTGGACCGTCGTTCCACGTATCTTGCACGATCAACTCTTTTTTGGCATCGTCATAGCCCGTGACGAATTGGTAATGCCCAAGCCAGGCTACTTTGCCCGCATAATCTTTTTCGTAATAGCCTTTTTCTGCAATGAATGGGAAGCCAGCTGCCAGCAAGCGTTTTGCCAGATCAATATCGCCGCCGAGACGCGACAACGCGCGATACTCGGTCTCGCCGTTGACGAAGTCCACCAGCTCATAGGGCATCACGTTGACATCGCTGCGCCCTTGTTGGATGAAATCCAATTTCGGGTCCTGGATTCCGGGTTTGATCGAGCGCGCCACATCGTCGCGGTTGCCGCCCCAGCCGACGAAATCCAGCGCCATCGCGAGGTTGGCGGGACCGCAGTAGTTCCAGCGGTTCTTTTGGTCCACGTATTTGAACCCGGTCAACGAAACAGAATCAGGCAGAGGCGTCGAAGTGACCGTCGGTCGAGGCGTTGGACCCAGCGTGGGAGTCGAAGTCGGCTGAAGGGTTTGAGTCGCCACGTGAGTCTGCATCATTTTTGTGAGTTCGACATCTACCTGCGATTGTTGTTGCGGTTCGAAAGTGGCTTCGTCGGGCGGGTTGATGAGGTATTTGATTTGCGCGTACAACGAGTCGACGCGCGGCGCGAGGCGCGCGTTGACCGGCGGAATAAAGTAAATGCCGATACCCAATGCAACGAGGATAGGTATCAGCAGTTTGAAATTCAAACTTTTTCGTTTTTGCATGGCGAGGATTATATAACAAAAGAACTCCAAGTTCTTTGAGAACTCGGAGTTCTAATTTTGGGTTTATTCTTTCACTTCGCCGTCAATCACCTCGCCATCGGTGGGCGGAGGCGTTGCAGGTCCGCCGCTTGCTTCAGGCTGAGGCTGACCTTGCGCGTACAACTGCTGGCTCAGCGCGTGGAAGGCTTGCTCCACTTTTTCAGACGCCTGTTTGATGCGGTTGATGTCGTCACTCTGTGCGGCAGATTTGAGTTCATCAATTTTGCCATGAATATCCTGCGCATCAGCGCCTGAGACTTTATCGCCGAGGTCGCGCAGAGCCTTCTCGGTTTGATACACGAGGTTGTCTGCGGTGTTCTTGGCGTCGATCAACTCGCGGCGCTTGCGGTCGTCCGCTTCGTGCGAACGGGCTTCGTTGACCATGCGATCAATATCGCTCTTGTTCAAATTGGTCGAAGCGGTAATCGTCACTTTCTGTTCCTTGCCTGTGGCTTTATCCTTCGCGGTCACGTTGAGGATTCCGTTCGCGTCGATATCGAACGTCACTTCCACTTGCGGGATGCCGCGCGGCGCAGGCGGGATGCCGTCGAGGCGGAACCGTCCAAGCGACATGTTATCGCCAGCCATCGGGCGTTCGCCTTGCAGGATGTGGATGTCCACCGCGGTTTGATTATCTGCCGCGGTCGAGTAGGTTTCTGTCTTGCGGACAGGGATGGTTGTGTTGCGTTCGATCATCTTGGTCATCACACTACCCATCGTTTCGACGCCCAGCGATAGCGGGGTCACATCCAGCAACAGAATATCTTTCACTTCGCCGCCGAGCACGCCGCCTTGAATCGCCGCGCCGACCGCGACCACTTCATCGGGGTTCACGCCTTTGTTCGGTTCTTTGTTCGTCAACTTGCGAACCAGGTCTGCGACCATCGGCATACGCGTCGAGCCGCCGACCAAAACGACTTCATCCAATTTATCGGCGCTCAAGCCCGCATCTTTCAACGCGGCTTCGAACGGATGACGACAACGCGCAAGCAGGTCTTCGGTCATTTGCTCGAACTTGGCGCGCGAGAGTTTCAACTGCAAGTGTTTCGGTCCTGAAGCGTCGGCTGTGATGTACGGCAAGTTGATCTCCGTTTCCATCACGGTCGAGAGTTCGATCTTCGCTTTCTCCGCGGCTTCGCGCAGACGTTGCAACGCGGGGCGGTCGTTCCGCAGGTCAATGCCCTGCTCTCTCTTGAATTCATCCGCCGCCCAGTTGACGATCTTCTGATCCCAATCGTCGCCGCCTAGGTGTGTGTCGCCGTTCGTGGCTTTCACTTCGATCACGCCTTCGCCCACTTCCAGCACCGACACGTCGAACGTGCCGCCGCCGAGGTCGAAGACGAGAATCGTTTCGTCTTTCTTTTTGTCGAGTCCATACGCCAGCGCAGAGGCGGTCGGTTCGTTGATGATCCGCATCACTTCCAGACCTGCGATCTTGCCCGCGTCCTTGGTGGCTTGACGTTGGCTGTCGTTGAAATACGCGGGGACGGTGATCACCGCCTGCGTGACGGGCTGACCCAAATACGCTTCCGCGTCGGACTTCAACTTGCCCAGCACCATCGCCGAAATTTCCTGCGGGGAATATTCGCGGTTCGTGATCGGAATCTTCACGCGCACATCGTCGGACGGTCCCTTCACGACTTCGTACGAAACCATCTTGCGCTCGGCTTCGGTCTCGCCGAAGTGACGTCCGATAAAACGCTTGATGGAGTAAATCGTGTTTTCGGGGTTGATCACCGCCTGCCGCTTCGCGGTCTGACCGACGAGTCGCTCGCCGTTTTTGTTGAACGCGACCACCGACGGCGCGAGCCGCCCACCCTCTGCGGTCGAGATCACGGTTGGCGAGCCGCCTTCCATCACTGCGACAACGGAGTTGGTCGTACCGAGGTCAATGCCAATGATTTTGCTCATGTGAGTCTCCTTGCGTAATCCATGTCATTGCGAGGAGGGCGTAGCCCGACGAAGCAATCTCCTAAATTTTGTACAAGATTGTTTCGGTCGCTATTGCGCCTCGCAATGCCATGTGAAAAATTTACAATGCTCACATCTTAATGGTCTTATACAAGAATACTGTTAACGGAATGTAGAAATTTAATCTGACTCCGCCCTCACCCCTAACCCCTCTCCCTCAGGGAGAGGGGGATTCCCCGACCTTCACCCAATCGAACGAGACCACAATGGGAACGTTCTCATATGAAGACGCGGTCATGCCAACCTTGCCATCGGCAAGATCGAAGCGCTCCACATCCACACGGCGGAGGACGGTTTCATTGACAAACAATGTAAGGGTGTTCCCCTCGCAAAGCAGACCGATCGTTTGCGCCGCGCCGCTGGGTTGGATCAACGGCGACGCGCCGCCATCTGTCACGGGAAGATAATCGGCGACGCCGACACTGAGCCATTTTCCATACAAGATGTTGTATGTTCCATCGGTGGAGACATTGAATTCAAACCAACCCTGTTCATCGCCATAGCGGCAGATCAAACCTGCCGAGGCGGGCGTGCCAGCCATGTTTTGAAATTTCGTATCAATGCGAACATCGGCATACTCTTCGGGTCCATAGAGGGCATAGAGCCAGGTGAACGGCGAGTCCATTTGGAGGAGGAGCGAACTGTTCGCGGTATTGACGGCTGGGACCGAATCGTTCCCCGCTTGCAGAATCACCCAGCCCGCGAGGGACGAGTCGAATTCGTTGGTGAAGAAACGCGGCAGCGCGGTCGGCGAAGGCTCGAAGGTTTGAGTCGGTTCGGGGGTGGGCGAGGCAGGCTGACCCTGAGTTGAAGCGAGAGTCGGAAGAGGCGTTGAAGTCGAAAAGAAGGAAGTTTCAGGCGCGAGAGTCGGAGTCGAAGTCTGGCAGGCAGAGATGAGGAGGAGACATCCAAGAAAAAGTTTTTTCATCGGTTTCCTTATAACGCAAATATCCAGCATTATGTTCTAAAACGATCATCCAGCAGTTGAACTGCTGGATGATCTGGTGGTGGAGATGCCGGGAATTGAACCCGGGTCCGAAAGACTCGACCCTCGGAAATCTACGAGCGTAGCCTGCCGAAGTGTTTCATCACAGGGATCTCGGCGGGCAGGTAACCCTGTGACCATCTGCTGGTCTTAGGCGCATTTAGCAGAATCATGCGCAGCGCTCACACCATTGTGTCGCCCGGTCCGTCGCCGGGTGGAGGACGGCGCGCGGCGGACGCAACCTCATCAAGGAGGTTGACTGTTATGTCATCGCTTACGCAGCGAGGGGCATAGCAGCGTAGGAAGTGCGGTTGGCACTTAAGGTTTTGCGCTGAGTTTACGAGTTCGGCGCCGCTCGGCTCGCATTCCGGGACCAGCCTCTCCCGTCGAAGCCTGTCATCCCCGAAGAGAGGTTATATCCTCAAAATGCGCCTGCATTATAGCATACTTGCAGAGGCGTCTCTCCGCTTGCCCTCATGAGTGCTTTATGCTAGACTGTGTCTCATTCAATCACGGTATCTCACAACATGAGCGAAAAAATCCTCATCATTGACGACGATCTCGACACCTTGAGGCTCGTAGGGCTGATGCTCCAACGGCAGGGTTATCAGATCAGCGCGGCGACCAACGGGCAACAAGGGCTGGACAAAGCCTTCGACGAGGACCCGGACCTAATCCTGCTCGACATCATGATGCCGGACATGGACGGCTACGAAGTGACGCGGCGCTTGAGATCGAACCCGTCCACGACAGAAACGCCGATCCTCATGTTCACTGCCAAGACCCAGATGAACGACAAGGTGATCGGATTCGAAGTAGGCGCCAACGATTACCTGACGAAACCCACGCATCCCTCCGAACTTCAAGCGCGTGTCAAGGCGTTGCTGGCGCGTGCCAGTGAAAAGAAAGGCGAAAGCGCGTCCTCCAAAAATGCCGGCGCCGGTTTTGTGATCGGCGTAATCAGCGCACGCGGCGGGCTGGGCGCAACCACGATCGCGCTCAATCTGGCGGCAGGCTTGCATACCCGCACAAAAAGCGACGTGATCGTCGCGGAGACGTTGCCCGGGCGCGGCGCGCTCGCATTGGAACTCGGACTCACCGCCTCGCACGGATTGGTAGACCTGCTCAGCCAAACCAAACTGGCAGATGTCACCCGCGACAAAATACGCGAACTACTCATGCACCACTCGTCTGGCGTTCAAGTTTTGCTGGCTTCCGATCGTCCGCGCGACATGCACCTCATCAGCCAGAACGCGAACTATGAGGCGATTGCCGCCAAACTCGGCGGGCTTGCCCGTTTCACCATCCTCGATCTCGGCGCGGGGTTACAGCCGTTCACACAAGTGGTCTTGCCCCACTGCGATGAAATCTTCCTCGTTTTGGAAGGCAACCCGAACACCATCATCACCACAAAAGCGATGATCGAAGACTTGCATTCCTTCGGCGTCAACGTCAAGAACATTCACCCGGTATTGAATAACCGCATCCGTTCCGACACGCAATTGCCCACCAGCCAAGTACAATCGAAACTTGGGCATGAGATCGTCACAACCCTCACCCCCGCACCAGAACTGTTCGTACAAGCCACCCGTCTTCAGACTCCGGCTGTGCTTTGCCAGCCCGAAAGCCTCACGGCGCGGCAATTCAGCAAACTTGTGGACTTCGTTGTAGAGCGAGAGGCAATGCCGCGATGACTTTGCCTCCCGAGACGACGAATGCGCTTGACGCTTTGCACGCAGCAGAATTAATCCGCAAAGCCAAGCGCATTGTTGTATTAACGGGAGCCGGCATCTCCACCCCGTCGGGCATCCCAGACTTCCGCTCGGAGGGAACCGGTTTATGGTCGCGCGAAGAACCGCTGGAGGTAGCGTCGCTCAACACGTTCCGCACCGCGCCTGAAAAATTCTTCCAATGGTTTCGTCCGCTCGCCGGTCAGATCTTCAACGCCCAGCCGAACGCCGCGCATCTCGCGCTTGCCGAACTTGAACAGCATGGCATTCCCGTGAGCATCGCCACTCAAAATATTGATGCGCTTCACCACAAGGCAGGCTCTAAAAAAATATTCGAATTGCACGGCACGATCCGAACGCTCTCTTGCACGCAGTGTTTCAAACAATACGAATCGCCGCCGTTTTTACAGGCATACATCGAGACCGGCGCGATCCCTCGATGCCTAAACTGCAATGGAATTCTCAAACCGGATGTGATATTGTTCGGGGAACAGTTGCCGCAAGCGGCTTGGTTCGAAACGCAACGGGAAACGCGTCAGGCGGATTTGATGCTGATCGCCGGTTCATCGTTGGAGGTCCTGCCTGTGGCGGGGCTTCCGATGCAAGCCCTCGACCGCGGCGCGCACCTCATCGTGATCAATAACACGCCCACCTACATCAACGTCCGCGCTGATTTTGTTTTCATGGATAACGTCGCGACCATCCTACCGGAGATCGTCAAACGAGCGCTTCATGGCTGAGATCAAAACCCAAACCCTCGGAAGTTACCTGCGCCTGATCGAAATCTCGCGCGACCTTGCCTCGACCCTCGACCTCGACACGTTGTTGAACGACATCGTACGCGCCGCGGCGGATATTACCTACGCCGAAGCCGCTTCGATCCTGTTATACGACGATACCGCGCGTCAACTGTACTTTCAGGTCGCCACCAACATAGACGAACCGACCATGCGCGGGCTGGTCATTCCGCTCGAGAAAAGCATCGCTGGCTGGATCGTGACAAACCGCAAGACCGTCCGCATCGAAGACGCCCACAAAGATGAACGGTTCTTCGAGGACGTGGAACAAAGCATCGGATATTCGACAAAGTCCTTGCTTGGGATTCCCTTGGTGACAAAAAACAAAGTGGTGGGCGTGCTTGAAGTGGTAAACAAGAAACGCGGCAAATTCACCGACCCAGACGAATCCATGCTCACCGTGTTGGGCGCGCAAGCGGCAGTCGCCATCGAGAACGCGCGCCTCTTCCAGCAATCGGATCTAATCCAGGAATTCGTGCACGAACTCCGCACGCCGCTCGCTTCATTAAGCACCGCCACCTATCTGCTGCTCCGCCCCGAAATGTCGCGCGAACAACGCGACCAGATCGTCAACAACATCCACAACGAAACTCTGCGCTTGAACTCGCTCGCCTCCTCCTTCCTCGATCTGGCGCGGCTCGAATCAGGACGCGTACAATTCCGCAAGACGCGTTTCAGCGCGGCGGACCTGCTCTACGAAGTGCGCGACGTGATGATGACGAAAGCGCAAGAGACCAACATCCAGATCCGCGTAGACGTGCCAAACGATATGCCGCTCATGGAAGCCGACCGCGACAAGATCAAACAAGTTCTGCTCAACCTCGTCAGCAACGCCGTCAAATACAACCGCCCGAACGGTTCGGTTATCGTTACCGGCAATTTTACGGACGCCGAACTTTCGATGAGCGTGCAGGATACCGGTGTCGGCATTCCCGAAGAATCCATCCCACACCTCTTCGAAAAATTCTATCGCGTGCGCGAGCACGAAAACAAAGCCACCGGCACGGGCTTGGGGCTTTCGATCTGCAAACAGATCATTCAGGGGCACAACGGACGCATCGAAGTGAAAAGCAAAATGGGCGTCGGCACTTCGATCACGGTGCATCTCCCCCGCGCCCAACGCCTCCCTTCGCACGAAAATTAGATTTCTTGGATGTTAGCGCCGCAGTTGGACTGCGGCGCTAACGATTCAAACCGACCTTACGGCTGGATCAACACTTTGAGCGTTCCCGCCTGGGCGGCGCGCTCGAAGGCTTTGATTCCGTCCGACAACGAAAATTCATCGTCAATCAAAACCGTCGGGTCAACCAGTTTTGATTCCATTAATTTCAACGCCGGCTCGAACGGACCGCAACGCGAGCCGACGATATTCACCTCATCCACAACGATGGATGAAAAATCAACGCTCATCTCGCCCTTGTACGTGGACTTCAACACCAGCGTCCCACGCGGACGAATCGCCTGCCGCGCCAGCGCAAAACCGCCCGGCGATCCGGTCGCTTCGACCACCACATCCCACCTCCACTTTTGCACGTCGGCTTCACCAATGATTCGAATCCCACGCGCGGTCAACAACTCCTGCTGGCGTTTATGCCGCGCGACCACGCGCAGATCACAACCGGTCAGCGCGAGCGTCTGCGCGATCAACTGCCCGAGCCGCCCCGCGCCTACGAGCAAGACTCTGTCAGTTGGCTTGATGTTGATCTGCTCCTGAATCTCCAACGCCGCGGCGAGGGGTTCGGCGAACACAGCCATCTCGTCCGAAACTGAAGCGGGGACTTTGTGTAGATTCGCTATGGGTAATTGCGTAAATTCGGCGAACGTCCCGTCACGGTTGACGATCCCCAACACCGTCCGGTTCTCACAATGCGTCGGGCGTCCGTTTAGGCATTGTTCGCATTGATTGCACACCGCGTTGATCTCGCCGACAACACGGTCGCCAACTTTCAATTCCCCTCTCCCCTCGGGAGAGGGATTAGGAGTGATGGCAACCACCTCGCCCACAAACTCATGCCCGATCACGCCGGTGTACGGATAATATCCCTTCACCAGTTCGAGGTCGGTACTGCATATTCCCGCCTTGCGAATCTTTACCAGAACCTCATCCGGCTTTTGCGGTTGAGGAATTTCTTTAAGTTCGATCTTGTTGTTTTCGAGCCAGAGCGCTTTCATCATCACTCCTCCGCCACCGCCCACTGATCGCGTCCGTTATCCTTTGCCTGATACAACACCTTATCTGCGCGGTGTAGGAACTGTTCCCAGTTTTCGCGGCTGTTTCTATATTGCGCGATGCCAATACTGATCGTGATGGACAAAATATGATCGTTCGACGTCACTTGCAAGGCGCGGATTCGTTGGCACAACCGCGCGGCTTGCTCCGACGCGGCTTTCAAATCACTGTTAGGTAACACGATCAAGAACTCCTCGCCTCCATAACGACCGATGGTATCGGGATGACGGATCTGCTCGCGCAAACGCGCCGCAATCGTGCGCAACACATCGTCCCCAACTACATGCCCATAAGTATCGTTGACTTTCTTGAAATGGTCAATATCCACGATCGAGATCGAAAGCGGAGTCTCATAGCGCGAGGCGCGGATGACTTCCTCTTGTAACTCAACAATGATCTTGCGGCGGTTCGGCAAGAAGGTCAGCGCGTCGGTGTTCTTGATCTCATGCGCCTGCGCCAGCACTGCTTTCAATTCAATGTCCTTGATCTCGAGGGCGCGCTTCGACTTGCTCAACTCCGCTTCCAACTGTTTGGACGTAGCCAGCAATTTTTTGTATTTCTGGGTCAGCGTTTCTTTTTTATCTGGCACCGCGCCTCCCAAATTGACGCTCGAGCAGATCGACCGAAAGATGAATCATCGTCGGTCTGCCATGCGGACACGTGCGCGGCGAATCGCACGCTTCGAGATCGGTGAGCAACGCGCGCTGTTCCGCTTCGGAGAGCGACATCCCGCCTCTCACCGCCATTCGTTTGCATACGCGTGCGGCGAGTTTTTTCTCCACCTCATCCTTCATCGGCGACTCGTCCTCCTCGAAGTCCTCCACCAACGCCCGCAACGCCGACGATGGATCGCTCCCCACGAACAGACTCGGCATCGCCCGCACCTGAAACGTGTTCGGACCGAACTCTTCCACATCGAAGCCGAAATTTTTCAAAACAGGCAACTGAGAAAGCAGCAATTGAGTTGATTGTGGAGGGAGCGTCACAATCGCAGGCGTGAGCAAAGACTGCGACGGAATCTTCTTCATCTCATGCTGTGCCATCAACTTCTCGAACAAGACGCGTTCATGCGCCGCGTGCTGGTCAATGAGGTACAGCCCGTCGGGTCCCTCCGCCACGAGATACGTCGCGCCGATTTGACCGATCAAACGCAATAATGGAATACGACTTACGATTTCCGATTGACGATTTACGATTGGAGACTGGAGATTGGAGATTGGAGACTGATCGTCTGTGACTAGTCTCAAGTCTCCAGTCTCTGGCGTTTCCGTATGCCCAATCGTCCAATCCAACCCGACCGATGAACTTGATTCGGACGGCACAGTCCGCGTCGTCCCCCACAAACTCGGCGCGACGTTCGGGACAGGCGAATACGCCAGCAACGCCTTCCGCACGGATCGTTGCACGAAACTGAATACCTTGTCCTGATTTCTGAACCGCACCTCTGCTTTGGCGGGATGCACGTTCACGTCCACTTCGTGCGGGTCAATCTCGAGGAACAACGCGGTCAGCGGATACCGTCCCACCATCAGCAGTGTGTGATACGCCTGCAACAACGCAGTGGACAACGCCACCTCATGCACCCAACGACCATTAATGAAGAACGTGATCTCTTTGCGATTGGAACGCGTGAGCGAGGTGGAACTGATAAAACCTGCCAAACGCAGACCGTCCTCTTCCGCCGTCACTTCGAGCATTTGCTTTGCCACATCCACGCCGTAGAGCGCGGCAAGGATCGCGCGTCGGTCGCCGTCGCCTGCCGTTTGCAACGCGACATTTTTGCCTTCGGATAGCTTGAATCGTTTATTGGGATATGCCAACGCGTAACGCGTCACCAGCGAATCGATTGCGCGGCGTTCGGTCGTGTCGGTTTTGAGGAATTTCAACCGCGCAGGTACGTTGTAAAACAAGTCCTCTACACGGACCGTCGTGCCAACCGTCGCGCCGACTTTAGTCGGCTTGCCACTCTTACCTCCCTCCACTTTCAAGCGCGCGCCTTCCTTTTCATCTTTCACGCGCGAAGTGATCGTCATGCGCGAGACGCTCCCGATGGACGCGAGCGCTTCCCCGCGGAAACCAAGCGTGGAGATTGAAAAAAGATCGTCGGAGCGAACCAGCTTCGAGGTCGCATGACGCGAGGCGGCGAGTTCCAATTCAGCCGAAGGAATCCCGAATCCGTCATCCGCAATTTCGATCAGTTTTTTTCCCGCCTCTTCCACAACGATCGAAATCGATTTCGCGCCTGCGTCCAATGAATTTTCAAGTAACTCTTTCACCACCGACGCGGGACGTTCGATCACCTCGCCTGCGGCGATCTGCGACGCAACTTCCGATGAAAGCAAGCGGATGGGCATGGCAAGATTATACCCGCTGAAAACGGGCGAGTATAATCGGCGAATGCGTTTTTCAACCCTCTTCTTCGATCTCGACGACACGCTCTATCCACATTCATCGGGCTTGTGGCAGGCGATTAAAAACCGAATCAATCTTTACATGATCGAGCGGCTCAACATCCCTGAAAAAGATTCGCCTGCGTTGCGCGAACAATATTTCAAAATGTACGGCACCACCCTGCGCGGCTTGCAAGCGCGCCACAATGTGGATGCGGAGGACTTCCTCGCCTTTGTGCATGATCTGCCCTTGCGGGATTTCCTCACCCCCGACCCGATTCAACGGGACATCATCGCTTCGCTTCCCCAACGGAAGCTGGTCTTCACCAACGCCGACATTCACCACGCCCGACGCGTCCTCACCGCGCTCAACCTCACCGACCTCTTCGAAACGATCGTTGACATTCACGCGGTCGCGCCATATTGCAAGCCGATGCCCGAATCGTTCGCCATCGCGCAGGAACTCGCCAACGAACCCGACCCGCGCAAGTGCGTGATGATTGACGATCTGCCGCGCACCACCCGCGCCGCATTGGATGTGAACATGGCAAGCATCCTATACGGCACGGATGAACCCACCTCCGAAGCCAGCGGCGTCTTCACCGATTGGTCTCATCTGCCGATTTTGTTGGGGTGAATCCCCCCTCTCCCTTTGGGAGAGGGACGGGGTGAGGGTGTCACACAAACAATCCACTTACGCTCCTCAAACAGATTCGCTACACCCAATTCAGCAAGCATTAATCACCTCATAGTATCTTCAGGTGACAGTCACCTCGCAGGTGACTGTCACCTATATGGAGGCTCTAGTGAATAAAACTGTCAAAATTGCGCTTGGTTTGCTCGTGGGGGTAATCCTCTTCGCCTGCGTGTTCTCTTCTGGGATTCTCGTCGGCGCGTTTGTCCCGTCAACGAGTCAACTCCCCCTGATTCGCAATCTAGTTCCCATCGTTCCTACGGTCGCGCCCGAACAGAGCGCCTCGACGCCCGAAGATTACCAAACCCTCTTCGCGCCGTTCTGGGAAGCGTGGAATATCGTCCATGAAAATTACGTAGACCGCCCGCTCGACGATGTGGCTTTGATGCGCGGCGCCATCCGCGGCATGATGGATGCCATCGGCGACAAACAGACCTACTACATGGACCCGATCGTTTATGAATCGGCGACCTCCACACTGTCGGGCGAATACGAAGGCATCGGCGCCTACGTGGACACCGACGGCGAATATCTCACCATTGTCAGCCCCATCGAAGGGTCGCCCGCCGAAGCGGCTGGATTGAAACCCGGCGACCAGATCGTCGCGATCGACGGCGTGGATATGACCGGCACGTCGCCTGAAGAGGCGCGTCAAAAGGTGCTCGGTCCCGCAGGGACGACCGTCACCTTGACCATCAAGCGCGAGGGCGAGGAAGAACCGCGCGAGTTTGCCATCACGCGCGCGAAGATCACTATTCCCAGCGTCACCGGCAAGATGCTCGATAACAACATCGCCTATGTGGATATTAACCAGTTCGGCGATAACACCACGAGCGAACTCAATACCGTCCTCAATGAACTCCTCGCGCAAAACCCAAGCGGAGTTATCATTGACCTGCGTAACGACCCCGGCGGATATTTGCACACTTCGGTTGAAGTAGCGTCCGAATTCATTGACGAGGGCGTGATCCTGTACGAGCAATATGGCGACGGCACACGCGACGAATACAAGGCGTTAGGCAACGGGCGTGTCACCGATCTTCCGATTGTCGTGCTGGTCAACGAAGGCTCCGCCTCCGCTTCCGAAATCCTGGCGGGCGCCTTGCAAGATTACGGACGCGCCACCCTCGTCGGCGTGAAATCGTACGGCAAAGGTTCCGTTCAGCAATGGATTCCGCTATCGGACGAGAACGGCGCGGCGCGCGTGACGATCGCAAAATGGCTCACTCCCAAAGAACGCGCCATTGACGGCGTCGGCTTGACTCCCGATGTCATCGTCGAGTTGACCGAAGACGACCTTGCCAACAACCGCGACCCGCAACTGGATAAAGCCGTAGAAGTGTTGTTGGATCTGATCTCGCAGAAGTAACCCATCGTCATTGCGAGCCATCGCGCTGAGCGGAGGACGTAGTCCGAAGACGAAGCGCATGAAGCAATGACGGGAAGAAATAAAAGGAGTTCATCATGTTTTTCGACCCAACCTATCTGCTCTGTGTCGCCTTGCCGTCCATGGTCTTGATGGGCATCGCCTCATGGTATGTGAGGCACGCCTACAACAAGTGGAGCCAAATCCGTGCCAGCAGTGGACTCACCGGCGCGGACGCGGCGCGGCAACTCATCTCACGCTCCGTCAATATCGGCGAAGCGGGCAGCGCCGACTTGCGGAACGTCCGCGTGATGGGCGTGGGCGGAAACCTCACCGACCACTACAACCCGCAGGATAAAACGCTCTACCTCTCGCCCAGCGTCGCGAACAGTCCATCGGTTGCCGCGGTGGCGGTCGCCGCGCACGAGTTGGGTCACGCCATGCAAGACGCGGAAGGCTACGCTCCGCTTCGATTCCGCTCGGCGATCGTGCCGATGGTCAACATCGGCTCGAACCTCGGCTGGATTCTGATTCTCGCCGGGCTGTTGCTCCGCATCACCGAAGTTGCCTGGCTGGGCGTGATCTTCTTCGCGGGCGGCGCGCTCTTCGCGCTCGCCACTCTCCCCGTAGAGTTGAACGCGTCGGCACGCGCAAAACGACTGGTGGCTGAAGCGGGCATTGTCCACACTGAGGAAGAAATGCGCGGCGTGAATCAAGTGTTGAACGCCGCGGCGCTCACTTATGTCGCCGGTTTGATCACCGCAGTCATGCAACTCCTTTACTACGTGATGCTCGTCAGCGGCATGGGCAGACGCAGAAATTGACGTAAAACAAACTTCGGAAGTCGCAACGGCTTCCGAAGTTTTTATTTGTGTATAATCCTTTGCATGAGGAAATTCTTTTTCATCCTCTTCATCTTCCTCGGCGTGGCGTTCGTCTACTTGAGTTTCGGCGAGATCGAAAGCATCGTCCAAACGCTTCAACGCGGAGACTTCTGGTTCATCCTGCTCGCGCTCATCATCCAATGCGGATGGTTCATCATAGCGGGGTCCAAGATCGTTGCCCTCTACCGCATCGTCGGCTTGAAAGAAACGTTCAAGAAAATGTGGCTCCTGTTCGCCGCCGGTGGTTTCGTCGGCACCGTGATGCCCAGCGCCGGCATGGGCGCGGTGGCGGTCTTCATCAGCGACGCGCGCCGCAGCGGTCATTCCACCGGTAAAGTCACCGTAGCGAGCATATTGTACGTTCTTACCGATTACGTCACCTTCCTTTGCGTTCTCGCCTTGGGGCTGATCGTCCTCTTCCGCCGTAACAACCTCGACGCTACCGAACTGATCGCCTCGGGCGTCATGTTGAGCATCGCCGCACTCCTCGTGTTCCTGCTCTACCTCGGCTCAAAATCGGAAGCGCAATTGAGCAGCGCGCTGGTATACATCGCGCGTTTCCTCAACCGCATCGCCCACCCCTTCATTCGTCGTGATTACCTCAGCGAAGCGAAAATGCGCGACTACGCCCACGAAACGGCAGACGACCTGCGTACGATTCGGGATCGCTGGCGCAGCCTGATCCGCCCGCTTCTGTTCGCGCTCGCGAACAAAATTCTTTTGATGTGCGTACTCACCGCGATCTTCCTCGCCTTCCACGTGCCGTTTTCCGCTGGCACCATCATCGGCGGATTTTCGATCACGTTTTTATTTACGATCGTCTCGCCCACTCCAGCGGGAGTTGGCATCGTCGAAGGCGTGATGCCGCTCGCGCTCGCCTCCCTCAACGTGCCGTGGAGTCAGGCGGTCATCGTCACGCTGGCATATCGCGGCGTCACATTTTGGTTCCCGCTTGCCGTCGGCGCGTGGGCGCTGCGCGTCCTGCACATGGACGCCAATCAAGCGGAATTGACTTCCGACAATGCCACTTGACGCGCTTTTGGATTTCTGGAAACGCGACGCGGACACCGCCCCCAACCTCGTCGCCTGGCGGACTTTGCCTCCGCGTCCCGCGCGCACGCTTCCTTTCCCCGACGGTCTGCCTGCCCCACTTTCCCAAGCCTTAATCGCAAGTGGAATCCACTCCCTCTACGCGCATCAACTCGAAGCATGGACAGCGACTCAAGGAAATCGAAACATCATCCTCTCCACTGGCACCGCCTCCGGCAAAACGCTTGCTTATAACCTTCCCGTCTTTGCCAAACTCCTTCAAGACGAAAACGCTCGCGCGCTCTATCTCTTCCCCACCAAAGCCCTCACACAAGATCAATTCTCCAATCTCCAATCGCTAGTCTCTAGTCTCCAACCGCAATTCTCCAATTACCAATTACCGATTACTCATTTGCCAACCCCAGCAATTTATGATGGCGATACTTCATCATCCTCACGCGCCAAGATCAGGCAAACCGCCCGCCTCCTCCTCACCAACCCGGATATGCTCCACACCGGCATCCTGCCGCATCACACCAACTGGCTGGAATTTTTCTCGAATCTCAAATACGTGGTCATTGACGAGGCGCACACCTATCGCGGCGTCTTCGGCTCGCATGTCGCCAACGTGATTCGCAGGCTCAAGCGTGTGGCAAATTTCTACGGCGCAAAGCCGCAATTCATCCTCGCTTCTGCCACCATCGGTAACCCGCAGGAACTCGCCGAAAAACTCATCGAAGAACCCGTGACGCTGATCGACGACGACGGCTCCGCGCGCGGACCGCGTCACTTCCTCATCTACAACCCGCCCCTCGTGGATAAATCCCTCGGCTTGCGAAAATCGTCCCTGCTCGAAAGTGTGCGACTGGCAAGGGAATTGGTCAACAGCAACATTCAAAGCGTAGTGTTTGCCCGTTCCCGAAGAAGCGTCGAGATCATTCTGAGTTATTTACAAGGCGAGATGACCCCAGATTCCAGCATCGAGTCGCCGCTGATTCCGTACGAGTCGCTTCCCAATCCACGATCGTTCGTGCGCGGCTACCGCAGTGGATACCTGCCAGCCCAACGCCGCGAGATCGAAAAGGGACTGCGCGACGGAAGCGTGAAAACCGTCGTCGCCACGAACGCGCTCGAACTCGGCATTGACATCGGCGGGTTGGGCGCGGCGATACTCGTCGGCTACCCGGGCTCCGTCGCTTCGGCGCGACAGCAAGCGGGTCGCGCGGGACGCGGGCTTGAATCCGCCGTCAGCGTGATGGTCGCCTCGGCGAATCCGATTGATCAATTCCTCGCGCATCATCCCGAATATTTCTTCGAGCGTTCGCCGGAACAGGCGTTGGTCAACCCCGATCATTTGTTAATCCTGCTCGAACATTTGCGTTGCGCCATGTTCGAATTGCCGTTCAAAAAAGGCGAGGGCTTTGGCGCGATTTCAGCAGAGACAATCGAAGAGTATTTGAATTTTCTTGTCGAAAACCGCGAAGCGCACCTCTCGAACGAAAAATATTTTTGGATGGCAGACCAATACCCGGCGGCAAATATTTCACTGCGTTCCGCATCGCCACAGAGCGTGGTGTTGCAGATCATGCTGGACGATCGCCCGCAGACGATCGGGATCGTGGACGGCGAAAGCGCGGCGTGGATGGCGCACCCGGGCGCGATCTATTTGCATGAAGCGCAACAATATTTCGTCGAGAAGTTGGATCTCGAAGAACGCGTGGCGCGCTTGAGACCTGTCGCCAGCGATTACTACACCGAGCCGTTGCAACAAACCGAAGTCGAATTGCTCTCGGAATCCGCTCATGAGGTTATGCGTGGCGGCGATAAACGCTGGGGTGAATTAAAAATTACCAATTACACCAAAGGCTTCCGCAAGCGGCGCTGGTACACGCATGAAACTCTCGGCGAAGAACCGCTGGACTTGCCGCCCTCCGAGTTGCAGACCACCGGCTACTGGTTTTCACTTTCGGAGGAGACGGTCGCGAGCCTGCGCGAGGCGGGCGCGTGGACGAACGACCCCAACGACTATGGACCGGAATGGTCGAAGATTCGCGAACGCGTCCGCAGGCGCGACCAGTTCACCTGTCAGGTATGCGGCGTGGTTGAGTCCAGCCGCCAACACGATGTGCATCACAAAATCCCATTCCGCGCGTTCGCATCGAGAGAGGAAGCGAATCGTTTGGAAAATCTCACCACGCTGTGTCCGTCTTGTCATCACAAAGTGGAGCAAAACGTGCGCATCAAAAGCGGGTTGGCTGGGGTCTCGTACATTTTGGGAAATCTCGCGCCGCTGTTTTTGATGTGCGACTCGGGCGATCTGGGACGACATATCGAGCCGATGGAGAATCAAATCTTCGGTCAGCCGACGGTGGCGATCTATGATTCGGTCCCAGCAGGCATCGGCTTTAGCGAAAAATTATTCGAACTGCACGACGAACTTATCGCCCGCGCACTCGAACTGGTGAGCGCGTGCCCTTGCGCGGACGGCTGTCCCTCGTGCGTCGGTCCCGGCGGCGAAAACGGAGGCGGGGGCAAACAGGAGTCCCTTGCGCTCTTGAAGCGTTTAGTCGTTGGAACTTAGTACGAACAGCAATCGTTAATGGGAAAAAGGAGGATGCCATGTTTGTCAAATTGTTCAATTTATTGGTTACAGGGCTTACCCTGTTCAGCATCCTTGCGGCATGTTCGACAGTCGCGCAAGTTCCCACGCCGACGCCGACCGCCGTTCCCGTCAACCCGACACCGCTGAGCAGCCGAGTCACGCTAACGTACATCACGTTCCGCGAGGACGGTTCGTCGCCGCGTTATACCATCACGGTCCAAACCCCGCGGCTGACCGGCAGTGAGGATGAGCGGGTGATCAAGTTCAACGAACGGATGAACGAAGTAATCCAGGGTGAGGTCAACTATTTTCGCGAGAATATCCTCGCGCACATGTCATCCCCGCCAATTACTTCAGGCAGTTTCCTCGACGTGGGATATACCCTTGTCTATCAGCGCGGCGATATTTGGTCGCTCAAATTCAACTTCGTCGGATACTCCGACGGCGCGGCTCATCCTTTCCATTATAGTTTGACCATGAACTACGATCTGGAGCAAGGACGCAAACTTTCGCTAGACGATTTATTTGTCGAAGACAGCGGCTACCTGAAAACAATTTCAAGTTACTGCATTGCGCAACTGAGCAAGCGCGATATCGGCTTCTTCGGCGGGTTCGAGCAAGGGGCGGACCCGACCTCTGAAAATTATCGCAATTGGAACATCGCTAACGAAGGCTTACTTATCACGTTCGATGAGTATCAAGTCGCGCCGTACGCGGCAGGTCCGCAAACGGTGACCGTGCCATACAGCGAGTTGAAGCCGCTCATCAATTTGCAGGGACCGCTGGTTGTGGTGTTGCGATAATCGTATTGCGCTCGCGCAGGGTCGCATCCGATTCAAATTTCGAGAGTTAAGCGATGATCATTGTCGCTTCAACCTATCGGATTTGGCATTTTCATCTCGCCATTAATGAGATAACATCAAGGAGATGCACATACCTGACATCTCTCCTCCATCTCACCAGACGTATTTTGTAGACCTGCCCCTCTCGCGCCTGCATATCCTCGAGGTGGGCGAAGGCGAACCGCTGATCATGGTGCCAGCCACCATTTCAGAATGGGAAGATTGGCTCACCCTCGCGCAGTTCATGGCGCAATGGTTCAAGGTCTATTTCTTTGAACTGCCCGGGCACGGACAATCCACGCCGTTCAGCGAACGGTTCTCCAGCCATCAAGTGGCGGAACTGGTGGAGCAACTTGCCGACAAATTGGGATTCGAACGATTCAACCTGATGGGATTTTCGTTCGGCGGCATCCTCGCCATGCGCGCCTACAAACGCCTCTCGCATCGCATCGACCGCCTCGTGCTGATCGCGCCGTGTTTGGGCAAGAGCGCCCTGCCCTATTCACAGACGCGTTTGCAAATGTTGAACCGCGTCATCCATCACTTTGAACGTCCGCGGTTGCAGTCGGGATTCGTCAAATTGGTGCGTAATCCACACACCGTTTCGCTCGCCATTTCCTTCGTCCGCTTGATCGGCAGGCTCGAACGGACGATTCCCTTGAGGCGAAAATTGCCGCGCATCACCGTCAACACGGTCGCCGTGTTGATGGCGCAGATCAACGAGATCCTCACCACCGAATTTGAAGTGGCTGAGAAAAAATACGAGACGCCCTGTTACTTCGCCATGTCCATTTACGATCCGCTCCTGCGGTTCGACACCACGCTCCACATCGCCGAGAATCATTTCGGCAACCTCAACACCGTTCGCCTGACGTTTCCATATCATCAACCGCCCCGACCCTTCACCTTCGATGAATTGAACGAGGGGTTTTACAACACAGTTGATTCGTTCATGCGCGTGAACGCCTGAGATTCCCATCATGTCCCTCAAAAGAATCGTCCTCGTTATCGTATTGTTGCTTACGTTGGTCGCGTTATGGATCTACCGCGAACCCATCGGCGCGTGGCTGGCTTGGTTTAGCAATCTCAATGCCGTGATCGAAACGATTCGGGGATACGGCTGGTGGGGACCCGCGATCCTCTTCGTCCTCTTCATCCTGCAAGCCTTCCTTGCGTTCATTCCCGGACAGGCGCTCATGATCGGCAGCGGAATCCTCTACGGCTTCTTCGGCGGATTCCTCCTCACGTGGGTCAGTCTCGTGCTTGGCGGACAAATCGCCTTCTGGCTCTCGCGCAAGTTCGGGCGACCGTTCGCGGAGAGATGGGTCGCGGCTGAAACGCTGGACCGCTGGGACAAAAGCGCGGCAGGCAAGGGCATGGCGTTTTATGTGATCACGCTTGTCATGCCATTCGTTCCCAACGACGCGATGTGTTACGTCGCCGGGCTTGGGACGATGTCATCCAAACGCTTCCTGCTCGCCAACATGCTGGGGCGCGGCATCGCCAGCCTGCTCACCGCGACGGTCGGTGCAAATCTAATTGAAATCCCAGCCATTCTCTGGGTATTCCTTGTAGGCTTTGTCGTGTTGGGGATTGCAGGCTGGGTCTTCGCCAAACGAATACAAAAGACCGAACCTGCGGACTAACTTTGTCTCATGGGACGGACTGAAGTCCGCGCTCCGGAACCACGCAATACGAAATACGCAGTACGCACTACATCACTATCCAACTATCCAACTACCAAACTACTAAACTACCCCTCCCTCATCCACCGCTTCACTGCATCGTGCGGATGCTCGTACTTCGCCATCGTGTCGAGTAATTGATTCGGGTCGGATTCGCACGCGATCGCGTCGCGGTGTTCTTTGAATACGAAACCTTCCACGACCGCATAATCCATCGCGGCGAGCAGGGGCGCGTAATAGTTCTTCACATTCAACAAGCCGACGGGTTTTTGGTGCGCGCCGGTCTGCGCCCAGGTGATAGTCTCGAACAATTCATCGAAGGTGCCGAATCCGCCGGGGAGCGCGATGTAGCCGTCCGCCAGTTCGTGCATCTTCGCTTTGCGCGCGTGCATATCCGCTGGAACCTCCATGCGGGTCAACCCGTCATGTGCAAGGACGGGCGTGTTCATCGAAGGGATGATAATGCCGATCACTTCGCCGCCCGCGGAAAGCGCGCCGTCGGCGACCGCGCCCATCAAGCCGGTCTTCCCGCCGCCGAAGACCAGACGCATCCCTTTTTGGGCGAGGAGAATGCCCAAGGAACGCGCGGCAGTTGTATAGTCGGAATGAACCGTGTCGGAAGATCCGCAAAAAACGCAAAGCGAGCGCATAAAATCCATCCTTTGTCATCAGAGGGCGCCTCGCACAAGCCCGACATTGGTCATGCTCACGGGATAAAATTGACCCGAGAAAACATCCGCATCAGCAAGGTGCGACGCACACGCGAATTTGCAATGAATTGTATCAGCGTTGTAAACAAATTCTAATCTTTTTCCTACGGCGACTCGTTGGGCTTTTTGGTAGAATACGTTCAAGTTCAGGAGAAGAAAACATCATGGCTGGTATGGAGCGTTTTACACAGCGAGCAAGACGGGTTTTGAGCCTTGCGCATCAAGAGGCTGAGCAATCCCGCAACAATAATATCGGCACAGAGCATTTATTGTTAGGTTTAATGGATGAAGAGGGCGGAGTGGCAGGGCGCGTCTTGCGCGAACTCGGCATGACGTCTGATCGCGTGCGTGAAGTGATTCGACGCGTCTCGACCAGTTCGGTCGGGTTCGACCCTAGCCGCGTGGAACTCGCCTCGGATACGCAACAAGTGTTGGAACTCGCCGTCGAAGAAGCGCGACGCCTCGGTCATCATTACATCGGCACGGAACATATCCTGCTCGGTTTGGTGCGCGTGGACGGCGCGGCGTTGGAAGTGCTTCGCCGACTCGGCGTGACGCCGGATCAGATCCGTCGGCAGACGCGGCGCGTGTTGAACGAAGCCGCTTCTTCTTCGCCCATGCCGGCTGGCGCGGGACCTGCGCGTGGCGCGCAGCCCAATCAGAAAACCCCGCTCATCGATCAACTCGCTTCGGATTTGACAACGAAAGCCGAAGAGAAAAAACTCGATCCCGTCATCGGTCGGCAAATGGAGATCGAGCGCGTGATTCAAATTTTGGCGCGCCGCACGAAAAATAACCCCGCGTTGATCGGCGAACCCGGCGTCGGCAAGACTGCCATCGTCGAAGGTCTCGCCCAACGCATCGTGGATGGCGACGTGCCCGCCCCATTGATGAACAAACGCTTATTACAACTCGACGTCGGCTCGCTCGTGGCTGGCACAATGTATCGCGGTCAGTTCGAGGAAAGACTCAAACGCGTGATTGACGAGTTGAAGCAATCCGGCGCAATTTTATTTATTGACGAAGTCCACATGCTCGTTGGCGCGGGAGCCGCAGGCTCCTCGGTGGACGCGGCGAACATCCTCAAACCCGCGTTGTCGCGCGGCGAATTGCAAGTCATCGGCGCGACGACGATGGACGAATATCGCAAACACATCGAGTCCGATGCCGCGCTCGAACGCCGCTTCCAACCCATCCAGGTGGATGAACCCTCCGAGGAAGAGACCATCGAGATCCTCAAAGGCATTCGGCAAGCGTACGAAGAGCACCATCACCTCGTCATATCCGATGAGGCGCTCGAAGCCGCCGCGCATTTATCCACGCGCTACGTTACCGAACGCTTCCTCCCCGATAAAGCGATTGACCTGATCGACGAATCCTCCTCACGCGTGCGGATGTACAAAAGTCCCGCCGCGAAAGAAGCGAAGGATTTGTTCAGTCAGTTGCGGCAGGCTCGGCAGAACCGCTCGCTCGCGCAAGAGGAAGGCAACAACGAAGACATCATCGAATGGCAGGAGCGCGAGACCGAACTCAGCGAGCAGATCGAACGTCTGCGAACCGGTTGGGACCGCGCAAGCAGCCCCGTTGTTTCGGCGGAAGACATCGCCGAAGTCGTTTCCATGTGGACAGGTGTTCCGCTCATGCAACTTGCCGAGGAAGAATCGCATCGCTTGCTCAAGATGGAAGATGAACTCCGCAAGGGAATTATCGGGCAGGAAGACGCCATCGTCGCTATCTCACGCGCTGTCCGCCGCGCCCGCGCCGGGTTGAAAGACCCGAAACGCCCGATCGGTTCGTTCATGTTCCTCGGTCCGACAGGCGTCGGCAAAACGGAATTAACCAAAACGCTCGCCAAGTTCATGTTCGGCAGTGAAGAAGCCGCCATCCAACTCGACATGTCCGAGTTCATGGAACGGCACACGGCGTCTCGTCTCGTCGGCGCGCCTCCGGGATACATCGGTTACGAAGAAGCCGGTCAACTCACCGAAGCGCTCCGCCGCAGACCGTATTCGATCGTCGTCTTCGACGAGGTCGAGAAGGCGCACCCCGAAGTGCACAACATGTTGTTGCAGATCATGGAAGAGGGTCACCTCTCCGATGCGAAGGGCCGCAAAGTGGACTTCCGTAACGCGATCATCGTGATGACCTCCAACATCGGCGCGGACGTGATCAAGAAACAATCGTCGCTCGGCTTCGCGCTCAAACGCGACGAAGTGACCGAAGAGCGCCTCTCCTACGAAGACATGCGCAAGAAGTTAAGCGAATCGCTCAAGCGCGCCTTCCGTCCCGAGTTCATCAACCGCCTCGACGCCACCGTCATCTTCCGCGCGCTCAACAAGGAAGACATCCAACAGATCGTTTCGCTCGAATTGGATAAAGTGGCGGAGCGACTCAAGGAACACGACCTGATTCTGACCGCCACCCCCGAAGCCCTCGCTTCTCTCGCGGACCTTGGGTATGATTCCGAATTCGGCGCCCGCCCCCTCCGCCGCGTGATTCAGCAGAAGGTGGAGGATCCGCTATCGGATAAACTCCTGAGCGGCGAATTCCAAAACGGGAACTCGATCCTCGTGACGCTCGATGCTGAAAACGAGATCGTCCTCCAACGGGAGGAGATTCCCGAAGTCGAGGAAGAGCCGGTGGTATAAAGAGAGAATTAGAGAAATGGAGAATTAGTGAGCAGAGACTTTCGTCTCTGCTCACTTTTTAATCCTTTCGTAATAAGTTTTCGAAGCAACACGTTGTCTAACAGGCAGAATCAGAAAAGGAGAAATTATCATGAACAACAATCTTCAAACCGCAACATTGGCTGGGGGATGCTTTTGGTGTCTCGAAGCCGTTTTTGACGAGGTGAAGGGAGTCGAGGGCGTAGAATCAGGTTACGCCGGCGGAAGAACCGTAAATCCGACTTATCGTGAAGTCTGCAACGGCAACACGGGTCACGCCGAAGTGGTGCAGGTTCACTTCGATCCGAACATTGTTTCCTACCGCGATCTACTGAATGTCTTCTTCGCTATCCACGATCCCACCACAATGAACCGACAGGGAAACGACATCGGCACGCAGTATCGTTCGGCAATCTTTTATCACGACGATGAGCAGAAGAAAATCGCCGAAGAACTCATCAAGGAATTGAACGCGCAGAAAATCTGGGACAAGTCCATCGTGACCGAAGTGTCAAAACTGGACAAGTTTTACATGGCTGAGAATTACCACCAGGAATATTTTGCAAAGAATCCATATCAGCCGTATTGTCAGGCGGTGGTCGCGCCGAAGGTGGCGAAGTTCCGCAAATATCACCTGGAAATGTTGAAGAAACAACCGGCGTAACGAGTTCTCAAACTTCGGAAGTCTCAAAGACTTCCGAAGTTTTCTTATGTCGCCTCATTTGGAAAAACAACACGCCAAAGACGGCAAGCGTGGCTCCACACTGCGGAAATTCAAATTTTCGCGCCACTTCGCTCTCCGCTTTTAGGCTGACGACTCCGCTTTTGGGCGCGGGCTTCCACGTGAGCGTGTTTCCATTTGCCTCGTCCGCATTGTGCGATAGCGGAGTTCCCGGCATGACGACTGTCCATGTGATCTCGGTCAAATTTGAGAAACTGGAATCCTCCGAAAGAGTATCGATATCCACATCGTAGTAAAACTTCCCGTCCTTGATCTCAAGATGGTTGATCGTGATTCCCATTTTTTGCTGATATAGACCGCGAAGTTCGTCAAGACTCTTGAAGGACGTAGTGTTGATGCACCAAGTCTCCTCGCCGCGTTTTTCTTCGGTCACGGTGACATTTGCAGGCGTTTGTGCTGTGTTACAGAAATCCTGCGAGTTATTGTTTTGTTTTTCCAAATTGGCGCGCTCTTCCGCTGAGAAACCTACACCGGTCTGCAATTCACCCGAACCATTCGGATTTATCCTTGTTGTCGCTTCGAGTTTGTGGCATCCCGCAAGGAAGAGGACGGAGAAAATCAGCAAGAATTTTCCATGAAATCGAATTTTCATTTCTACCTCCAATTGATCAGCTCAATCACTTCAACCCCCTGCTCCTCTTCTAGTTATCACACAAAAGTTTGATATACTTCCCGTCGCTTTATGACCGAAACTCGAACACCCACCCTTCCAGAACCTCAGGGCAGCGCTTTCTTCGTGCGCGACATCCCCATCTACGGGGACACGATTCTCGCGCCCATGGACGGCTACTCGGACTGGCCCTTCCGTTCGATTTGCCGCGCGCTCGGTTCGGCGATGAGTTACACCGAGTTCGTCAAAGTGGAAAAGATCCTCAGCCGCTCGAAGGAACCCGCCAAGCGGTTGTATTACGAAGACGCCGAGCGACCCGTCACCTTCCAAATCTACGGCGACGATCCGGAGTTGATCCTCAAAGCCGCGCTGGTCGTTGAAAAGTGGAAACCCGACATCATTGACATCAACATGGGATGCCCCGCCAAGTCCATTGCGGATCGCGGCGCGGGCGTGGGTATGATGCCAAGTCCGTTGCGGATCGCGCGCACGTTTCGCATGTTGGTGAAAGCGTTGAAAGTTCCCGTCACAGGAAAAATCCGTTTGGGCTGGGATCAAAACAAAAACTACAAGTTGATCGCGCGCGTCGTCGAGGAAGAGGGCGGTTCATTGATCGCGGTTCACGGCCGCACGAAGGAGCAACGCTACGCGGGCAACGCCGACTGGGACGCGATCGCCGAAGTGAAAGCGGCAGTCAGCCTGCCCGTGGTGGGAAGCGGCGACGTCCGCACAGTGGCAGACATCCAACGGATGAAAAGTCACACGCATTGCGACGCGGTGATGATTGGGCGCGGCGCCATCGCCAACCCGTGGATCTTCGCGGGCTACGACCGCGAACAAGTCCCGCACGAGTTGGTGATGGAAACCATCCACGAGCATTTGCAAAAGAGCGTGCAGTTTTACGGCGAGGAAGACGGGCAGCGACTCTTCCGCAAGTATGCCGTGCAATACCTGTTGTTGAAAACGCTCGACCGCAACGCGCGCAAGGAAATTTTGAAGGAACGACCCTCGGGGGAATTTTTGGAGATGTTGAGGCAAGTGTACGCGCTGACGGCAATATAAAACGGGCGCTGGATTTCCAGAGCCCGTTTTGATTTCTTATTCACCGATTTGGTACACGTAGACGATGCCGCTGCCAACAGTTGCAAGGAGTTGTTTGCCATCGGGAGATAGATACAACCAATTCACCCATCTGCTCTGTTCATCTGCATCCTGATTTTTTCCGATAAAGTCTATTTACCACACTACGGCGCCCAGGCAGGGCTATGGACATTGCCTTGGATAAAGTCAACAACTTTTTTGGAGGTCATGCTGACGATCACTAATTTGCTCTCCACATGAGTGGCAACCACAAACTTGCCATCCGGCGACCAGGCAGGAGCGCTGACGTTTCCGATCGTGTTGCCGCTAAATTCACCAATAAGTTCGCTGAAAAAGAACGGGTCAAAAAGCGGGTATCCAATGTAGAGATACCCCTTACAAGAATTGGAAGCATCCACATAATCACAAACCTGCGCTGCAATGAAATCGCCTTTGGGAGAAATCACCGGATACCAGGTTGGAAAATCCGCCGGGCCAATTTCGGCGGAAACAGCAGTAGAGTTATTTGTCTTTGGGTCTATCATCATCTGCACAATTATCTGACCGTTGTATTTCGTCAGGTACAGATACGACTGTTGTTTTTCATACCAGATGGCAGAATCTTTATTCTCAATATCTGCGCTGGCAAGCGGTTGGATGTCGCCGTTGGCAAGGGATAGAAGAAACAATTCCTTGGGTTCCAGATAGGGGGCGCCCAGAAAAATCTGCAATCCTTGCCGCGAGAAACTCAGCGTATCTGAGGCAGAATTCCAACGGGGCCACTCGTCCACTACGCTGCCGCTGGTAAGAGCCTGAAGATTTCCTGTGGCAAGTTCCAGCAAATAGATATGATAGACGCCATCCCCGTTTCCGGCGGAGAACGCCAGCCATTTGCCATCTGGCGAGAAGGAGGGCTGTCGCGCAGAGGTAAACTCTTTTGTCATATTGTTTGGCAAGTTGGAGAAGCGGGTTGCCTTGTCTGGCTCCACCAGATACACCTCCTCCTTGCCCGAGAAGGAATTTACAAAAGCAAGCATCCTGCCGTCAGAAGACCAAGTTAATTCTTTTTTCTGCCCTGGCATATTGGAGATAAGATAGGCTTTGTTTTTGTTGAAATCTAACAGGCGCAATTCATCATCCTGTACAAAAACCAATCTGCCAGTTAACCCCTGTGTTGAAATGGAAGGCATGGAAATTTCCATGCGCTCATCCGGCAATGTTTGCGTATTGATTTGGGTTACATCTTTGATCCATTGCGGCGCAAAGGAATTTGAGAATGATTCATCCGTCAACTGGATCGTTTGGCTTGTGACGGCGTCGTAGATCAGAATATGGCTGTTAGGTCCACCGCTAGAGTAAACGAAACGGTTCCCATCTGGTGACCAGGAGGGCGCAGTAAAACGCCCTTCGCCCAATTCTCCCACACGCTTCAACCCACTGCCGGTTAAGTTCATCAGATACAAAACGCCTTGCTTGATGGGCTCAACTGAATCAATCGCATCAACATATGCAAAAGCGAGTCGGGAAGAGTCCGGCGAAAAGGCAGCATGCCAGAATTCTGACTCATAGGCTTGGTTTAGTTCCTTTACTGCGCTGAGAACTGGCGCAGGTCTTTCGCCTGAAAGACTTAAGTATAAATTGCCATATTCTCCTATTGTGAACGCACGCCCCCAAAATGCATAGCCGTTTAGACCGATGTTAGTGACAGGATTTTCTATCATTACATTATCCGACTCCAAGATAACTTCGCGGCTGTTGCCATCTGCGGCAGCGCGAATCAGCTGGGGTTTGCCATAGTAACCTCCCCCCTCGGAAGGCCGGGCGATGTAATAAATACTCTTGCCGTCTCCTGACCATGTGGGTTCTGAATTCACGCTAATCATATCGGAGATTGTTACAAACTCCGCACTGCCGGGAGTGAGAACAATGATTTGTGGGACGAGCGAGCCGTGTGGCGTATATTCGAATGCAAGACGAGTTCCGTCAGGCGACCAAACTTGGTTATCTGCCCGGTCTCCGGGAGGAGAAATAGTAAAAGGCTCGGAGGCGGGGTCTTCCAAATTTAATACAACGATGGATTCTGCTTCGGGAAACAACCCGCTTTTGTATGCGACAAATTTACCATTGGGCGAAACCGTCAAGTTTGATTTGCGGTCGCCGCTCATGGTGAGGTTGGTCCAGTTTGCAATATGATCCGCATCCGTAATGATGATCTCTTCCGTGTTAGCCCCGTAGCGATTGGAAAGGAAGATGATTTTTCCTCCCCCGCCTGTTGGGGTAGGTTCAGGTGTAAGAGTAGGGGGAATAGGCGACTCTTGTTTTTCAGGCGTGTTTGATGCAACAGGCTTGGTGAGTGTTGGCGGTTTTTCCGCAACGCCGCCACACGCCCCTACGATGAGCGCAATTGAAAGCCATAAGATACAAATTTGTCTTCTGATTCTCATGGAACATCCTCGACCAACAACATTATTGAAATATAGTCAATAGTATAGCAGATGTAAAAACAGAACATAAATTCTGTTATACTGGGTTTCACCCTCACCCCTTCCCTCTCCCTCAGGGAGAGGAGGAGATTGCAATGCCAAAAACACACTCACGCTATGTCTGTCAGGAATGTGGGCGCGTCGCCGCGTCGTACATGGGCAAATGCCCGCAATGCGGAAAGTTCGACACGATGGTCGAGGAAGTCGTCCACGATGAGCCGGTGACGAAGACCACAGCGGTTCGCGGACTCACGGGTCGGTCTGCCCCGCGTTCCATCGGCGATATCTCAGCGGGAGACGAAGACCGCATCCGTGTGCCGATCGAGGAATTTGCGCGCGTGCTCGGCGGGGGAATCGTGCCGGGCTCCATCGTCCTCGTCGGCGGCGACCCAGGGATAGGCAAGTCCACGTTGATGTTGCAGATGGCGATGGAGATGGCAAACGCCAAACGCGTGTTGTATGTTTCGGGTGAAGAATCGGAACGGCAGATCAAGATGCGCGCGACGCGTTTGAACGGCAAAACGGAATTGCCGAAAAATTTGTTGCTCGTCACCGAAACGAATCTCGAAATTATTTTGAATCACATCAGCGAAGTCAAACCTGAATTGCTGATCGTTGACTCGATTCAAACCGTGTATCTTTCCAGTATGGACTCGTCGGCTGGCTCGGTGAGCCAAGTGCGCGAATGTTCCTCGCAGTTGCGCGAACTGGCAAAGACCAGCGGCATCTCGGTCTTCGTCATCGGGCATGTGACCAAGGAAGGGACGATCGCTGGTCCGCGCGTGCTAGAACACATCGTGGACACGGTTCTTTATCTCGAAGGCGACCGTTTCCAAGCGTATCGTTTGCTGCGTTCGGTGAAGAATCGCTTCGGCGCGACCTCCGAAGTCGGCGTGTTCGAGATGCGCGAAGGTGGATTGGTTGAAGTGACGAATCCATCCGAGGCGTTCCTCGCGGAGCGGATGGTCAACGCGGCGGGGTCAGCGATTGCCGTGACGATGGAAGGCACGCGTCCCATTCTGGTTGAGATTCAGGGATTAACTTCCCCGACTCAATTCGGCAATGCGCGCCGCACCGCCAACGGAGTTGACTTCAATCGCCTATTGTTGATCTCAGCCGTGTTGACGCGCCGCGCGGGCTTCAAACTTGGCGAACAGGATATTTTTGTCAACGTGGTGGGCGGGATTCAAATTGACGAGCCCGCCGCCGACCTCGCCATTGCCGCGGCGATTGCCTCCTCGTGGAAGGACATCCCCGTCAAAGCGGACGCGGCGCTGATCGGCGAGATCGGTCTCGCAGGCGAGTTGCGGATGCCGAGCCAGATGCAAGCGCGACTGCGCGAGGCGCAAAAGTTGGGATTCAAAACCGCCATCGTCCCAAAAGCGTTGCGGAAGGGCGATGGGTATCCGAAAGGAATCGAAATTGTGGAAGCGCGGTCGTTGGATCAGGCATTGAACGCGGCGTTTGCATCATCCACAAAAGCGCCCAAGGCTCCGCCGCACATGGCTTAATTCCATGACCCAATATATTTCTCCCACGCTCAACGGACTCGATCTTGAAAAATTCATGCGCGAGGCGCTGATAGAGGCGGATGCCGCCGGGCAGGCGGGAGAGTTACCCATCGGCGCAGTGTTGGTTTTGGATGGCGAGATCATCGCCCGCGGACGGGCGCGGCACATGGGATTGAAGAACCAAGTCCGCCATGCGGAGATGAACGCCCTGCTCGATGGCGGAGAGAAACTTTGGACGGATTTCAGGCGGGTGATTCTTTTTACGACGGTGGAGCCATGCCCGATGTGCCTCGGCGCGGCGGTGATGGCGGATGTGCCGCACGTCATTTTCGCCATGCACGATCAGGTGGTGTATTCGAAACTAACCCTTGAATCCAACCCGTATGTCAAACGTCACATCAAGAGTTATTTCGGCGGCGTGCTGGAGGCTGAATCGGCGGCGATCATCGGGAAATACAACCCCAGGATGTTGAAATACATGCAGACTGGCGTAATTTGAATTGGTCATTTCGACGAGCCGCTCTTCGGCGAGGAGAAATCTTGCGCATGGTGTGGGGAAAGATTTCTCGCTCCGCTCGAAATGACAATTCCCTCACATCCATTCGGGACAAGGCTCGAAATGACAGGAATGCAGGTTTGTTCTCGCACCCATCTCCCTCATTGTCATTTCGACGAGCCGCTCTTCGGCGAGGAGAAATCTTAAGCATGGCAGGGTTAAGATTTCTCGCTCCGCTCGAAATGACAGCACTCTTTTATATATCCCAATCCAGACTCAAGTCTTTCCAAGTAGGGTTCATTGAAATAACCAAATTATTTTTCTTTTCTCTGCGCCATTTCTTGATTTCTTTTTCTCTGGCAAGCGCGGCGTGAACATCGGTCCCATGCTCATAATAAACAAGCTTGTTCACGTTGTATTTCTTCGTAAACCCTTCAACCAGTTTGTTCTTATGCTCATATAGCCGTCGTTCCAGATTATTGGTCATCCCAATGTACATGACTTTATTGTTCCAGTTGGTGAGGATGTAGACGTAGAAGTTGTAGTCTTTCATGAGACTCTCCAGTCTGTCATTTCGTCCGCCTCTCTTTTTGTCATTTCGACCGCGCAGCGGAGAAATCTCGCATGGCGTAGCGAAGATTTCTTAGCTTCGCCTCGAAATGACAACGCTCGAGGGTCTGTCATTTCGACTGCCCTTTTCTCTTGTCATTTCGACCCGCGCAGCGAGGAGAAATCTTGTATGGCGTGATGAAGATTTCTCGCTTCGTCTCGAAATGACAGAGGCTACGGGTTTGTCATTTCGACTGTCCTTTTCTCTTGTCATTTCGACCCGCGCAGCAGGGAGAAATATCGCATGGCGGGGTTAAGATTTCTCGTTTGCTCCCTCACATTCGTTCGGGACAAGGCTCGAAATGACAAGGGGGGCATTTCGACTGTCCTTTTCTCTTGTCATTTCGACCCGCGCAGCGGGGAGAAATCTTGCATGGCAGGGTTAAGATTTCTCGCTTGCTCCCTCACATTCGTTCGAGACAAGGCTCGAAATGACAAGGGGGGCATTTCGACGGAGGTGGGGATCAATGAAAGCTCAATGAAAACTGAAAATTAAAGTGATCTTTTTAATAGAAAGTCCACAAAACTAACTGATACAGGGGACTACTCATATCTACTGAGGTATAGCTCACTTGCCAAAGATCTTCACTAACACCTTGTTCTTTTCTCCACTGTTCATTATGTATTGACCGATATATTCTTGCGATATCTATCGGCCTCACTCCTCCCACTTCATCCAAAGCGGCGAGAGAAGGATTGGGAGGATTCCAGTTATTTAGTCCGTTAATGCCAAAGTGAGAAGGATTACTAACGATCAGGTTGGCGGGGAACTTTTCAAAATTATGAAAAGCATTTGTAAATATATAGACTACACCTGGATTATTTAGCGTTTCTTCCCCAACGACAGTATTGAAAATTGTCATCTCATTACGGTTAGGATTTTCCAGATCGCTCGGATTGACAGTAGAGTAAGGATTTATACCGACGTCCATATCGCCGACATCAACTATTGCGTAAAAAGGTAGTGGTGTTTTTACGGGCGTATATAGAAGCGATAGATCTCCAAATTCTTCGGTGTTAGCGTTGTGGTATAGCGCATACGGATACTTGGCTATCTCCTGATTTTCAGGATAAGGTCTTACATATCCAGATAAGAAGACTGACCTCGCCCAGTCGCCATTTTTCACCTGATCAAGGCTTATCCTGACTCTATTCTTTATCGCCTGCTCAAGCTGCTTGTCCTGCTCTGCCACTGGGGCATCAAGGTCTACATACTGACTGGGCTGAACGACTTCAAAAAAGTGTGGTTCGACTGTCACCGTCTTCTTCTCTCCTGTCTCTTGATTAGTTATCATCTCATACTCAAACCCTGGATTAAACGAAAATATCTTACCTTCGTTCTCTCCTATCCCAGCAAAGGTAATAAAGTCAGGATTGGCAGTATCAATCACTTGCAATTCATTGCCTTTGATGTCTTTGTTGTAAGCGCCTGACGTGGGATCAACCTCATACTTTTTTCCATCCATGACCAAGAACGACTTCCCATTTTCAATGACAAAGTTATTGACCACATCCTCTCCGCCAAGTTTGATCAGATTTCTCAAAAAACTCGTACTCGAGCCGTTGAAGACTTCACCAATTTTTATAGGCTCGGCAGTCGGGGTCAATGTCTCGGTCGGCGTGGCGCTGGGCGGGATGGGCGAAGCGGTGACGGTGATCGTCGGCGTGACGGTCGGCGCGGTGGGCGTAACTCCGCAGGCGCTGAGCAGGGAGAGGATCAGGATGAGGAGGATGAGTCGCATAAGTCAATTATGGCGCGCGCGGGGGAAATGTCAATAGATGAGCTTGTCATTTCACCTGCTTCTCTTTTTGTCATTTCGAGCGAGCCGCTCTTCGGCGAGGAGAAATCTTACGCATGGTGTAGTGAAAGATTTCTCGGCTTCGTCCCTCACATACGTTCGGGACAAGCCTCGAAATGACAGGGTATGGTGTGGTGAAGATTTCTTGCTTGCTCCTTCACATTTGTTCGAGACAAGCCTCGAAATGACAGAATAGGGCGTGGCAAGGATTTCTCTGAACTGCTGGACGAACGATTTTGCAACCAAACTGTATCTCCTCCGTATGAAGGGCAGAAGGAGATAACCCATGAACGTAAAAATCATTTCAGCGGTCCTCGCGCTGGCGTTGGCGAGCATGGCGTGTGGATTCAGTTTCGACCTGCCCGAGCAGGTGAAGGCCGGGGCGGAGGTAACGGATGAGATAACTGTGGCAGACCCAAAGTCCGATGAGACGCGGTTGAGTCTTTCGTTCGGCGCGGGGAATCTGAATCTATCCACAGGGGCGAAGAATCTTGTCGAGGGGACCGCCGTCTACAATGTGGAAGACCTCAAACCCGAAGTGATCGAGAACGGAGCGGAGATCGAGATCAAGCAGGGAGATTTTCAGGGGCTTCCGCCGTTTGACGGAATGAAAAATGTTTGGGATCTGCAGTTGGGGTCGTCGCCGATGGAGTTGGAAATTTCGGCTGGCGCGTACGATGCCAAGTATGAACTGGGCGGGCTGGCGCTCACAAACCTGACCATCAACGACGGCGCGGCGGATGTGAACCTGTCGTTCTCCGAGCCAAATCTCACGGAGATGGCCGAGTTCAATTACACCACGGGCGCGTCGGATGTACGCATCGAAGGGCTGGCAAACGCCAACTTTGAACGCTTCATCTTCAACAGCGGAGCGGGCGATTACACGCTCGATTTTTCGGGCACATTGCAACGCGACGCCACCGTGAGCATTGATAGTGGTCTGAGCGATCTCACGCTCATCATCCCGCAGGGCATGAATGTTGTCGTTACGATTGACGGCGCGCTGGCGGATATTAATGTCGACGCTGGCTGGTCGCAAAAGGGCAACACATACTCGCAGGCGGGTGAGGGTCCAACACTGACGATCATCGTCAACATGGGCGCGGGCAATATCACGATCAGGGATTAGATCTGTCAACACAAGCGCTCCCAGATTCCTCTCGGCTATAATTGTCGGGAGGAATTTTTTATTCGACAAGGAGAAACGCTTCATGTCCGGACCTCGACCTGTCCGCGCCCCCCGCGGCATTGATCTCACCTGCAAGAACTGGCTCAGCGAAGCCGCCTATCGCATGATTCAAAACAACCTCGACCCAGAGGTTGCGGAAAAGCCCGACGATCTCGTCGTCTACGGCGGACGCGGGAAAGCCGCGCGCGATTGGGAATCGTTCGACGCGATTCTCGAATCGTTGAAGAATCTCGAAGAGGACGAAACACTCCTCGTGCAATCGGGGAAACCTGTCGTCGTGTTCAAGAGTCACAAAGACGCGCCGAAAGTGTTAATCGCCAATTCGAACATCGTCCCACACTGGGCGACGTGGGAATACTTCGATGAGTTAGCCAAAAAAGGACTCATCATGTATGGGCAGATGACGGCTGGCTCGTGGATCTACATCGGCACGCAGGGAATCTTGCAAGGCACGTACGAAACTTTCGGCGCGCTGGCAAAACTCAAAGGTTGGGAGTCGCTCAAAGGCAAGTTTGTGCTCACGGCTGGCTTGGGCGGCATGGGCGGCGCGCAACCGCTTTCAATCACAATGAATGAAGGAGTTGGCTTGATCGTGGAGGTTGACCCCGAACGCGCCGAACGCCGTCGCGTCATCGGCTACGTGGATATGGTTGTGGACAATCTCGAAGAAGCGATGACTCTCGTCGAAGAATTCAAAGATAAGCAAGTTCCGAAATCCATCGGTCTCATCGGCAACGCGGCGGACGTGTACGACGAACTGTCAAAGCGTGGAGTGGTTCCCGATGTGGTGACAGACCAAACGTCCGCGCATGAAGCGTTGTTTTACGTCCCGTCTCAATTATCGGTGGCGGAAGCAGACGAGTTGCGGAAGTCGAATCCAGAAAAATATAAAAAGTTGGCGATGGATTCGATGGCGAAACATGTGCAAGCCATGCTCGCGTTTCAGCGCGCAGGCGCGGAAGTTTTCGATTACGGAAATAATTTGCGGCAACAAGCGTTCAACAACGGCGTGAGCGACGCGTTCGAGTTTCCCGGTTTTGTGCCCGCGTATATTCGTCCGCTGTTTTGCGAAGGCAAGGGACCGTTTCGTTGGGTCGCTCTATCTGGCGACAAAGAAGATATTTACACGACCGATGATGCCATCATGGAGTTGTTTCCCGATGACGCGCATTTACATCGCTGGTTGAAGATGGCGCGTGAAAAAGTTCCGTTTCAAGGTTTGCCTGCGCGCATTTGCTGGCTCGGATACGGCGAGCGCGTGAAAGCGGGACTCAAATTCAACGAATTGGTCGCGAGCGGAAAAATGAAAGCGCCGATCGTGATCGGGCGCGATCATTTGGATTCGGGTTCGGTCGCTTCGCCGAACCGCGAAACGGAATCAATGAAAGACGGTTCGGACGCGATTTCCGATTGGGCGATTCTCAACGCGTTGATCAACGCGGTCGGCGGCGCGACGTGGGTGTCGTTCCATCACGGCGGCGGCGTGGGCATGGGATATTCGCAACACGCGGGACAAGTCATCGTCGCGGATGGGACTCCCGAAGCCGCGCGTCGACTCGAACGCGTGTTGACAACCGACCCGGGCATGGGCGTTGTCCGTCACGCCGACGCGGGATATGAAATTGCGATTGCCGCGGCGAAACGTCACGGAATCAAAATGCCGATGCTGACGTGAGATCGAAAATGAAAATTCTTATTGCCGCCCGGCTTTTTCACTATACAATTGAGGCTACTCACTCAAGAGGAGAAACTATGAAACACAAATTACCAACCTTATTTTTGTTGACAATGCTGGTTCTGTCGTCCTGCAATTTGCCGCAAGGCGGGACGCCGACCGAGACGCCAACTCTCGCATTTACAGATACGCCTGCCTTGCCCTCTGAAACGCCTCTCCCCACCGACACCCCTCAGCCGACAGACACGCCTCTGCCGACATTGACATTCACTCCCAGCGTGCCGACTGTCACCACCAAAGATCAGCCGGTGAATTGTCGCTTGGGTCCCGGCACGGGGTGGCTCGCGATCAGCGCGCTCAACCTAGGACAGAGTTCGCAGATCGTCGGGAAAACATCGGATACCAGTTGGTGGCTCATTCAAGATCCGCTCAGCCCGGGACGTAACTGCTGGGTCGCAGCGAGTGTGACCAGCGCGTCGGGGAATCTCTCTGGTTTGCAGGTGGTGCAAACTCCCGCCGCCTCAGTAACGGACGTGACGATCAGCCTCGACCCGAAATCCATCAATTTGGGATTGTTATGCTTATTGCCCATGCCGGTAGTGAAGATCAAAGGGACGATCGAAACGAATGGTCCGACCATTGTCAAATGGCATTTTGAAACCCAACAGGGCGGCGCGATGTCGAACAAGGAAACCGAGTTCGATGCCTTTGGCGAAAAGGAAGTCTCCGCCGAATACACGCCGGTTCTGCCGATAGGAACGTATTGGGTCAGGTTGATCGCTACCAGCCCGAACAGCCTGGTTGCCGAGGCGACGTACAAGATCGAGTGTACGTAACAGCAGTTCATCAGAACAGAACAAACATGATTACCCTCGAACTTAAGGAATCTGCCACAGATTTCACGGATTCTCACGGATTGTAAAGTTTTTACTCCAAGTCGTTCAAGACAAAAGCCGACCATTTGTACATGGTCGGCTTTTTTTCGTGTAAATCCGTGCAATTTGTGGCTAAGAGTTAGAAGGATTAAATCCGGAGTAAGCCATGTTTATCGGTAGTCAGATTTATTTTTCCGGCGATTCGCCGACCGCATCGGGGATTTCATCTTCAAGGTTGCGGATGCGCGGGTTGGCGTAAACCAAAAGGGTTACCCCAATACCAACCAGAGCCGAAGCGACAAACATGAAACCGATGCCGCGCCCCGCGCCGGTTCCGAGCAAAGTTCCGATGAAGGTGTTTGCCCAGGCGCCGTTCGTTTCCAGCAGAGGGGTGAAGACGAGGTCAGCCAGAGGTCCTGCAAGCAGAAAGGCGAGCGGCATGACCGAACGCGAGATCATACTGCGGATGCCGAAAACGCGTCCTTGCACTTCGGGCGCGACTTTTGATTGAAACACTGCCTGGCTCGCCGCTGAAGACAGCGGGACAAAAAATAACATCCAGAAAAGTCCCGCGCCGGTGTAGATCGCTTCGGGGCGCAGACCCGCGACGAGCATTCCCAAAAGCCCGAAACCGATGTAGCCCAGTATGGCGGCGATCTTGCGTTTCGGTCCAGCCCACACACTGCTCACGATTCCGCCCGCCAACATTCCCAACCCGAAGAACATTTGAACCGTGCCGAGCGTGCTGGCGGAATAGCGCGAGAGAATCAGGGGAGCGATCAGCACGCCGGACCAGTTGAGAAAAAAGTTGACCATGGCGAAGTACCATAACAGTCCGAAGAGACCCGGGCGCGCTTTGAGATAGTTCCAGCCGAAGACCGCGTCCGTCCAGACGGAGGATTTTTCGTCCTTGTGTTCGTTAAGTTCGGGCTGTGGGATGTGGACCGCCAACAACGCGCTGACCGCGATGAGGAAGGTGGCGAAGTCAATGACGAGGATGCCGGGTAAGCCGATGGCGACAAAAAGCACGCCTGCCAGAATCGGCGTGAGCGTCAATTCGAGCGCCTGAGTCATTTGCATCATGCCGTTGGCGCGCGACAAATCCTTTTTAGGCACGAGCATGGTCACCGAAGCCGTGTAGGCTGGCTCTTGGAACGCGGAAAAGATCGAGCCTATGGTTACGATCAAATAGATGTGCCAGAACTGCAGGTTGCCGAAAAGCACCAACAGGAAAACGCTGATCGTGACCAGCGCGTTGCCCACGTCGGAGAGAATCATCACCCAGCGGCGATTCCATCGGTCGGCGAGCGAGCCAGCCACAGGCAGGAGCAGGATGCGGGGCAAATTCCCCAAGAGGACCGTCAATGCGAACGGCGTGGCTTTGCCCGTTTGGTCGAAGATCCACACGCCGAGGGCGAAACTCGTCAGCCCCGAGCCGAGGATCGAGATCAGTTGACTCGCCCAAATGGCGACGAAGGTCTTCATCCCTTGCGGCGCGGAAATTGTTTTTGAATCCATTGTGGTCGTTGTCATTTCTTTTTCTTGCCTTTCTTCGGTTCCTCGAAATAAAAACTGGGATAAAGAGCGACGGTGAACGCGTACGATTGACGTTGCGCGCCGCGCGTGGATGTATCGTTCTCGTTTTCGAACTCCTGCAACAGCGCCACGAGCCTTTTCTGAAATACGCTTACGCGCTCCTCCGACATTCGGCTGATGAGGCGATTGATGATGAAATGACGTGGAAATTCCGTCGCGCCTTGTTCCAGTTGGAATTGACGCGCCTGTAAACTGCGGATGATATCCTCACGCGTCGCGTCAATGACCGAGTGGATCGCCATGTTGAACGATTCATTCCCCTCGCCTTTCGAAAAATTGAAGAGGGCGGGGTCCACATCCATCGCGTTCGTGTTGGAGCGGTAGGTTTTCTCCACCATGTTGGCGACCATGCGCGTTTCGGCGACTTCGATCAAGCCCAGTTTTTCCAATGTGGCAAAGTGATAATAGAGTTTGCTGGGGGCGAGCCCAAGTTTTTCCGCCACCTGTTTGACCGTCAACGTCTGACCGATGAGCAACTCGATGATCTGCACGCGCAAGGGATCGGAGACGGCGCGCAGGGTTTCAAGGTCTTTGATCTGAAAGGGTTGGGGCTGTTTTTTCTTTTCCATGTCATATTTCTTTCACGGTAAAAAATATTTTAACGATGTGCTGCATTTTACCGCTGAGAGATAATTTGTCAAGGCATGTCGCATTGTACTGTTACTCTTGACATACTGTATGATATACAGTATCATGTCGGCATAGGTGACCCATGGACAATGACGAACTCGTACAAAACATGCTGTTGGAACTGCGGCGCGGCATCCTGTCTCTTGCGGTTCTGAGCCAATTGGGCAAGGAGCAATACGGCTATTCCCTGCTCAAGGCTCTCGCCGATCAGGGCATGGAGATCGACCAAAGCACGCTCTATCCCCTGCTCCGCAGGCTCGAGTCGCAGGGACTGTTACAGTCCGATTGGCGCATCGTGGACGAAGCCCGTCCGCGCCGATATTACGTGATCAGCGCCCAAGGCAAGACAGCGCTGGCAAAACTCAAAAAAGAATGGTCTGCCATGGCGGCGACCATGACGAAGATGTTAGCGTAACGAAGGAGAATGAAATGAATCTGATTGACAAATATGTTGCCGAGGTTGGCAGACACCTGCCCCTCCTCAAAGGTCGCGAGGATGTGGAAAAGGAATTGAAATCCACGCTGGAGGATATGCTCGAAGATAAGGCGAGGCAGGCTGGACGTCCGCGCGATGAAGCGATGGAGATCGAATTATTGAAAGAATACGGCTCCCCGCAGAAGATCGCCTCCAGCTACAATCCGCATCCGTATCTGATCGGACCGCGCATGTTCCCGTTCTTCCTGACGGTTTTGAAGATCGTGATCGCGATCGTGTTCGTCGTCATGCTTGCGATCAGTTGGATCAAAGCGGCAGCCGCTTTCCCCGTGTTCGCGGCGGATTTTATGCAGATCATCCTGCAAGGGCTTGGGAACGCGTTTTCCACCGCGATCGCTGCATTCGGGAATATCGTGTTGGTGTTTGCGATTCTCGAACGCGTCCTGCCTGAAAAGGAGATCGGCGATTTTTCCAACGAAAAAGATTGGGATCCCACCTCGCTCGCCAAACAACCCGACCCCGATGTGGTGAAGCGCGGCGACTTGATCGCGGAAGTGGTCTTCACAGCGCTTGGGCTGGCATTCCTGAATGGTTTGTTCAACGTGCCCGTATTTACGCAAGAGTTCGCGAAATTCATTCCATGGATTAACGCGGTGTTCTTCGCCGAAATCATTCTCGATCTGTATCTGCTCTTCACTGCAAAGTGGAACACGCTGGGGCGAGCCGCGAAAGTTCTCATCGAAGCGGCTGGCATCGCGATCACCGTCATGCTCATCCGCACGCCAGACCTCACGATCTTTACGAACGAGTCGCTTTTGAACTTTATAAAAGTCTCGGAAGAAGCAGGCAAGGTCGCGCTCATCGCCACCTACTCCACCGCGATCGCTCTCGTTGTTGTTCTCATCATCCAGGGAATCGAACTTGCAAAAGCCTTGTATGGATTATGGAGAATCAATTACAGGACAAGTTAGCGCAAAGAACTCCGAGATTTTCACGAACGAATCTCGGAGTTCTTTTTTTGACCGAGTACAATTCATCCATGAATTGGATTCGCGTTCAGGGCAAACTTGTGGAAGGCTACCGCGTCGCTTCCGGACCTTCGGCTGACTACCCCTTTGGAGCCTTGGATCGCCAACGACCCTTCTTCGCCTCCCGCGGACTCGACCTCGGCGGCTGCTTCAACGGCACGCTCAACATCGACATCAGCCCGCTCGCGTTCAAACTCGTCCGACCCGAATTTACTTTTCACAACGTCGAATGGACGGATTTGCATCCGCCGGAGCATTTTTCGTTCTCACGTTGCAAAGTCGTTTTCAAGGGAGTGGAATACGACGGCTGGGTGTATTATCCGCACCCAGAAACGAAACTGCGTCACTTTCAAAACCCATCCCTGCTCGAAGTGATTGCTGAAGAGATCAAAGACATTCACTATGGTGATGCAGTGGAAGCGTCACTGAACGCGGATGAAATTTCAATCGAGACCCAAAACCAATGAACCGCAAAAAATTCCTATACGTTTTTCTGTTTCTTCTCTTGCTTGCCTGCCAGACTCCGAACCTTGCAGGCTTGCCTATCTTGCCGACTGCCACATTTACCGCAACGCTCACCCCAACGCTTACCGCGACGCCCACACTTACAGCAACCCCAACTGAAACCTCCACGCCAACTCTGACGCCCACGCCCGCGCCGCTCGCGCGCCGCGTCCTAATCCTCTCCATTGACGGACTCCGCCCCGACTTGATCTCGCTCGCGCCGATGCCGAACCTCCAAGCGTTGATGCAAACCGGCGCGTACACGCTGACCGCGCAAACGGTGTATCCGAGCGTGACGCTGGTCTCACATTCTTCGATGCTGGTTGGAGTCTGCCCTTCCAAGCACGGCGTCAATTGGAACGATTACATCCCCAAAAACGGGATCGCGCAAGGCGTTGACCTGTTCGACCTCGCGCACGCGGCAGGCTTGCAAACCGTGATGCACGTCGGCAAGGAAAAATTAAAGCAGATCACCGATTCGTCGAGTCTGGATATTTTCACCTACGTCAACGACCGCGATCTGGTCGTCGCCAAACGTTTGACCGATGACTTCCCCGAAAATTTCGGCGTGTTGTTCGTGCATTTTCCGCTCGTGGATGGGATGGGAGAGGTCTACGGCTGGCTTTCGTCACAACAAATCAGCGTCGCCCGCCGCGCGGACGAAGCGCTGGGGTTAATCCTCGCCGCGCTGGATGAGCGCGGCTTGCGCGGCGAAACGTTGATCATTATCACTGCCGATCATGGAGGTCACGATACGACTCACGGTTCAAGTCTGCCGGAGGATATGACCATCCCGTGGATCGCGTCCGGCGCGGGAATCCAACCGAAACAATTGACAACGCAAGTCCACACGATGGACACCGCCGCCACCGCCGCGTTCGCGCTCGGTCTCGACATCCCTGCCGAGTGGGACGGGGTTCCGGTGTATGAGGCGTTTGGCTTGCCAGTGCAAAAACAATCGGAGGCATGCAAGTGAAAATAAATCAATCAAATCCTTTGGAAAATGCACAGCGCGGCGTTCTCAAACGATTCTGGACGCGCGACTCATCCATCCTTCTCGGCGGATTCCTGCTCACGGTCTTTCTCATCATTTACATCTGGTGGCCCCTTGCGGAGGAATACCTCAAATACGTGGATTGGTCCGGCGCGTGGTGGCGTTACATGGACTGGCTTCTGCTCGGCATCTTCGGCTTCATGTCGCTGACCATCATTGCCCGCGCGAATCTCAAAACCGACCTGCTCATCGTCTTCGTCGGCGTATGCGGCGGATTGGCGATCGAATCGTGGGGAACGCAAACCAATCTCTGGCATTATTACACCGCCGAACGCCCGCCGCTGTGGATCATCCCCGCCTGGCCCATCGCCTCGCTTTCGATAGATCGCATCACGCGCTTCCTCAATTGGACGATCAACAAAGCCGAACGACACCTCCAATTCATCATTCATCCTTCCTCCTTCATCATTTTCTATTGGATCGCCTTCGCTTCCTTCCTGACCTTGATGCTGGTCTTCGTCGCCCCGACGTTCGACAAATCCTTTACCTGGCTGGCTTTGATTCTCTCAATCCTTCTAATTCTCACTCCAACGGATCATCGCTTCGCCGTCCTCACCTTTATCGCTGGTTCCGGGCTTGGATACTACCTCGAACTCTGGGGCACCACGCGCGAGTGCTGGACGTATTACACATTTCAAAAGCCGCCTTTGTTCGCCGTCCTCGCGCACGGCATGGCGGCGGTCGCGTTTTGGCGGGCGGGGTTGATGGTGAAAATGCTGTGGGGGCGATTCGGCTTCTCGAAGGCGAACCAGATCGAAGTCGGGCAAGAAGCGTAAAGTCTCTCACAAATCCCTTGACAGGGGGAGATTCCGTCGTAAAATGTGACCTGCTAGTCATATGACCATGAGGTCACATTTTCGATGCCCAAGCAGACCTTCCACAACCTCCCCAAAGACAAGCGCGAGAAGATCGTCAACGCTGCGATTGACGAGTTCGCCAAATACGGTTTGGAGAACGCCTCCACGAACCGCATCGTGGCGAACAGCGGCATCGCCAAGGGAAGTTTCTATCAATATTTCAAAGACAAGACCGACGTTTTCGATTATTTGATGGAGGTGGTCGCGCAGGAAAAAACGGATTTCTTCAAGGGGAAACATCCGCCTCAAAAGAACATGGATACGTTTGAATATTTTCGCTGGCTGGTCAAGGCGGGCATGGAATTTAATTCCGCTTACCCGCGTATGGCGCAAGCCGCCAGTCGCGTCCTGTTCGTCGAAGGGTTGTATTACGGGAAAAATTTCGCCGAGTACCACAAGAAAACGCAAGAGGCGCTGACCGCCATGATCAAGCAAGCCATGAAGAATGGCGAAGTGGACCCCAGCGTGGATGTGGAACTGGCGGTGATGATCATGGAAACGTGGAGCAACGCCATCACCACGTACATCATCACCGAAGGCATGAAACAAAAAGACATCATGAAATGGGTGCGCTCCGCGAAGACGCAGGAAAAAATAGACAAGATGCTGTACGTGATGGAATACGGCTTGCGTAAAACCGAATCGAAGTTTGAAAAGAGTTTTTAGAAAGCGTCTGAAAGTCGCCGATTGATTAACCGCGAAGAGCGCAAAGGTCGCTAAGCGAGAAAAAAAGTTTTTCTTAGCGGTCTTCGTGGGCTTAGCGGTTCAAAAACGATTGAATTGGTTTTCAGGAACTCTCGTAAAGAAAGAAAACAACATGCTTTTATACTTTCGCCTCGCATGGCGCAACATCTGGCGGCACCGCCGCCGCACAGTCATCATCGTTTTGGCGATGGGACTTTCGCTTGCCTTCATGATGTTCTACGACGGCTTGCTGGACGGTTTCAACCAAGCCATCGCGGGCAACGCCGTCCGCGTGCTCGGCGGCAACATTCAAGTCCACGCCGAGGGCTATCGTGAAAAAGTGGATAGCAACCCGCTTCTTCCTTTAAAGGATGACGCGGCTGTCGTTCAAGCGGCGTTAGCCCAGCCGAACGTGATCGCCGTCTCGCGTCGAATCCAGACGGGCGGACTGGTCAGCAATCGTGAAGGTTCATTCCCCCTCAACGTGATCGGTATCGAACCCGAAGCGGAAGCGCCAGTCAGCCTGATCGCCGAACACATCGTGGATGGACGATTCTTGCAACCAACCGATGAAGACGCGGCGCTGATCGGCAAAGGGCTGGCGGACGCGCTATCGCTCAAAGTCGGCGACCGCGTCACGGTGGTGGGAAGCGACGTCAATAAACAGAACCGTCAGCGCGCCATGACTGTGATCGGAATTTACGATCTTGGTCTGCCTTCGTTTGAAAAAGGATCGGTCTACATTTCGTTGGCGGAAGCGCAAAACCTATACGGTTTGCGCGGTCAATCCACCGAAGTGCAGATCACGTTGAAGGCGGTCGGCTCCGAAGATCAAATCATCGCCGCGTTGACTCCCCTCCTGCCTGGCTACGAAGTTGAATCGTGGGCGCAAAATTATCCCGAACTCGGCAGCGCCATCGGTCAGAAGAACGCGGTGATGGATATTTTCAGCGTCATCATCGTGGTCATCGCGGGCATCGGCATTTTGAATCTACTGCTCATGGCGATCTACGAACGGACGCGCGAGATCGGTCTGCTCGGCGCGATGGGACTCAAACCGCGTCAGATCGCCGTGACGTTTATCCTCGAAGGGACCTTGATCGGCCTGGTCGGCGTGGTCGCGGGAATCGTCATGGGATTGGCGATCAACCTCAGCCTCGGGCAAGTCGGCATGGATTACAGCCAGTTCGCGGGACTGACCGAATATATGGCGTTGATCAGCGGCAGGGTGTATCCCACGCTTGGGTTGAACAAACTGTTCGAGCGCGCAATGATCGTGCTGGTCATCGCCGCGCTTGCGGCGCTCATCCCTGCCGTCATTGCCGCGCGGCGCGAGCCGTCTGAGGCGCTGCATCACGTGTGAGAGCATGTCATTCTGAGGAGCCGCGAAGCGGCGACGAAGAATCTCCTCTTTGTAGAGGAGTGACATAAAGGAATAATATGTCCCAACTATTCAAATTAGCCTATCGCAATCTTTGGCGGAATAAAACCCGTTCGTTCCTGTCTATGCTAGCAGTGGCGGGCGGAGTGGCGTTACTGCTCCTCATGGTCTCGGTGTTGGAAGGCGAGATGCGCGGCGCGTTGAATAACACCATCCGCCTGCAAAGCGGACATTTGCAGATTCGCCCCGCTTCGTATGAAGAAGGCAAGGTAAGCCTAAAGTGGGAGGATTTGATCGCCGACCCGAATCAAATCGTTGACAAGGTCAAGTTGCTGCCGCAAGTTGTCGAGGCGACGCCGCGCTTGAACGCCAGCGCGATCCTCTCCATCCGCGACGAATCGAAGGGCGTGCAAATCATCGGCGTGGATCCCGCGTCTACGGCGAACCAGCCGTACCGTCAGGGAATGATCGCAGGAGATTTCATCCAAGCAGACGACCGCGAGGGAATCCTGATCGGAAATATCCTTGCCGATAAATTGAATCTCAAAGTGAATGATAAAGTGAATTTGCTGGTGACCACTTCGAACGGCGATGTGGATGAGCAGTTGTTTACTGTGCGCGGCATTTTCACCACGCGCACGCCAGGCTTCGACGAGTTCAACGTGTTGATGCCGCTCGCCAAAGCGCAGACGTTTACCGCGACGGAGAATCACGCCAGCGTGATCTTTGTGATGTTGCAGGAAAACGAACAGGCGGACGCAGTGGCGCAGGCGTTGAAGTCAAATAATTATCAGATCGCCACGTGGCGCGACCAGAATCAATTCGTCGTTCAATTCGAAGATTATGCCAACGCGTTCTTTGTGGTGTTGTATCTGATCGTGTTGGGAATCACCGCGACGGTCGTCACGAATACGCTCGTGATGGCGGTCTTCGAGCGGACACGTGAGATCGGCATCCTCGCCGCCATCGGCATGAAGGGACGCGGCATCATGGCGCAGTTCCTCATGGAAGCTGCTTTGCTCGCTACAGGCGGCGTGATTCTCGGTTTGATTCTCGGCGGCGCGGCAGTGTACTACTACACGGTCAACGGAATTTACATCGGCAATTATGGAATCACAGGCGTGTTGTTCGAGGATCGCATTTACGCGTACCTGACGGTTGACAACATGATCAATCTGGCGGTCGTCGCGTACATCGTCACGCTTGTCGCTTCGTTGTATCCCGCCCGCCTCGCCGCGCGCATGGAACCCGTCGAAGCCCTGCATGAACAGTAAAGATTGTTAACCGCAAAGAACGCTAAGAACGCAAACATATAAAAAATCGTAGCAATCTTCGCGGGCTTAGCGGACAAAGGAGAAAAAATGGAAGTTACAAAAATTTTGGACGCCACGCGCGTGTACACGATCGGCGAAGTGGAAACCAAAGCCTTGCGCGGCGTGAACCTGTCCATCGAAAACGGAGAATTCACCGCCCTCGTCGGACCGTCGGGTTCGGGCAAAACGACATTGCTTCAACTCATCGGCTTGCTCGACAAACCCACAAGCGGACAAGTCTTCATCAACGGCAAGGACGCGACGAACCTCAATCGCAACCAGCGCGCTGACCTCCGCAAAGACGCCATCGGTTTCGTCTTTCAATTCTTCGCGCTCATCCCCACGCTCACCGCGTACGAAAATGTGGAAATGCCGCTCTTGCTGAACGGAACCAAACCAGCCGATCGCAAACGACGCGTCAACGAGATGCTCGAAGCCGTCGGACTCGCCGACCGCGCCCATCACCGTCCCGACCAACTCAGCGGCGGACAACAACAACGCGTCGCGGTCGCCCGCGCGCTTGCCACTAACCCTAAACTGATTCTCGCCGACGAGCCCACCGCCAACCTCGACACCGAAAACGGCAAACAAGTGATGGACATCATGCAACGCCTCAACAAAGAAACAGGCGTCACCTTCGTCTTCGCCACACACGACCCGCGCGTCATCCACTACGCCAACCGTGTCGTCACCCTCGAAGACGGCTTGATCGTCAAAGACAGCAAGAACGGAAAGAACTAGGGAAGAATGAAGAAAAAATTATTTACCGTACTTGCCTTGCTCCCATTGCTTTTAAGCGCGTGCGCCTCGAACAACGCGCCAACCGCCATCCCAACCATCGTGTTGGACGACAACGCCTCGCCAACCAATGCCGAAGACAACAACATCACAGCCTCAGCGGTGATCGTCCCTGCGCGTTACGCGCGGCTCTCGTTTGCATCTGTCGGCAAAGTGACGCAAGTCAACGTCAAAGTTGGCGATTCGGTGAAAGCGGGCGACACGCTCATCACGCTCGACGATTCGATTCTGAAAGCGAAAGTCAAAGAGGCGGAAGCGAATCTATCGGCGGCGCAGGCTCAGATCCGATTTTTGACGCGGCAGAAAACGGATCAAGTCCATCTCGACCAAGCCAACGCTGAAGTCGAACGGATGCAAGCCTACCTCGATTCCGCTAACGCCGCGCTTGCCGCGCAATCCGCGCTCACCGCTCCGTTCGACGGCGTCATCGTCGAAGTCAACATCGCGCCCTCCGAGATCGTCACGCCAGGTCAGGTCGTGATCGTGTTGGGCGACCTCGCCCATTTTCAAATCGAAACCACCGACCTCAGCGAACTCGACGTGACGAAAATTCAAATCGGGCAACCCGCCACGGTCTTCATCGCCGCGCTCGATGCGAACTTCACGGCAAAAGTCAGCGCGGTGGATCGCATTGGCGCGACCCTCGGCGGCGAAGTGGTTTTCACGGTGACGCTCGACTTCGACGATCAACCCGACAATTTGCGCTGGGGGATGAGCGCGGATGTGCAATTCGATGAATAACTTACCTTCAGTGCGTCGCACCACACGGTTGAAAAAATCCACCCAAGCGGACTCAGCAACAGTTGAATTCATCCTATCTATGAAAGTGCGACGCACCCTCCGCTTCATTCTGACGTTCAGCCTGCTCGCGGCATGGACAGTTTTTGCGCCGCCCGCGCGTTCTGCCTCCGCGCAAGGAGGCGTGACCGCTTCGGCTGTCTTTGTTCCCGCGCAAGTTTCAAAATTGGGATTCGTCTCCGCTGGCGTAGTCAAAGAAGTTGTAGTGAAAGAAGGCGACTCGGTGAAAGCGGGCGACATCTTAGCGACTTTGGTCGCCGACGATTTGCAATTCAACGTCAACGCCGCGCAAGCCGCGCTCCGCTCGGCGCAAGTCAACGCCGAACTGCAACGTTATGGGCGCATCAAAGAGCGACGGAACGGCAAAATTTTTTGGACGCAACTCCCCAAGGAATACATCGAGATCGCCGACATTCAAGTCACGCAGGCGCAAGCCGCATTGGAAAGCGCCCAAGCCGCGCTCGCGCAAACCGCCCTCGTCGCGCCGTTCGACGGCGTTATCGCTTCGGTTGACATTTCCTCTGGCGAATCCATCCAGCAAGGACAGGTCGTCGTCACGCTCGCTACTCTGAACAACTTGATCGTCGAAACAACCGATTTGAGCGAACGCGACATAACCAAAGTTAACATCGGCGATTCGGTCAATGTGTTTGTGGAGGCGTTGGATCAAAACATCCAAGGCAAGGCGATCGCCATCGCGCCAAAAGCGGACACAGTCGGCGGCGATGTGGTCTTCAAAGCAACCATCGCATTGAACGAACAGCCCAAAGGTCTGCTCTGGGGAATGACAGCGGAAGTGACGATTGGGAAATAAGTAGAGACAATCAGAAATCCAACAACGGCGCGGATAACGCTTACCCAAACGGGTAATGTATAATCTCCGCGTCGTTTCTATTAATTCACTCACCTTACGCAGTTTTGTTCGTAACGCGAGACTGCGAAGCGTCTCGCCTTTCATGCAGTTCTCGTTCAAGAGCGACATGAATGTCGCGTTACGATTCTCGTTTTCATCACAGCGCGTAAGTGAGTAACTCAACCATCGGAGAACCTCATGACCCTCCCCACAAAAATCACCGTCATCGGCGCAGGCTCGGCATCATTCGGCGAAAATACATTATCCGCCATCATGCGCTCGAAGTGCCTCAAAGGTTACCCCCTCGCGATCGGCGCTGGCTCGGCGTCGTTCGGCGAAGATACAGTATCCGCCATCATGCACTCGAAGCGCCTCAAAGGCTCCACCCTCGCGCTCGTGGATCGCAATGCGGAAACGTTAGACACCGTCCAACGACTCGCCGACCGCCTCAACCGCGAATGGAACGCCGAGTTCACTATCACCGCGCACACAAATCATGTCGACGCGCTCGAGGGTTCTCACTTCGTCGTCAACGCCATCGAAGTCGGCGCGCGTGAAAATTTATGGAAGCGGGATTTTGAAATCACGCTCAAATACGGCGTGCGCCAACCCTACGCCGAAAACGGCGGACCTGGCGGCTTCGCGCACGCGGCGCGCAACATCGGTCCCATCATGCAGATCGCCCGCGATATGGAAAAGGCTTGCCCCGACGCGTGGTTCGTCAACTTCACCAACCCGATGATTCGCATTTGTGACGCGGTCAACCGTCACAGCAAAATCAAAACCGTCGGCTTGTGTCATCAAATCTACGCAGGCTACGTGATGGTCGGCGTTGCGCTGGCAAAAGACCTCGGCATCGAAATTCCCGAGGGGCTCACAGGCGTGCACGCGGCAGTGGATCAACATCCGTTGCAACAACGCGTGCGCGAGCAGATCGTCCCGCTGGTGGACATCCGCGCGGCGGGATTGAATCACTTCACGTGGATTCTGTCCATCCACGACAAACGCACGGGCGAGGATTTATATCCGCTCTTCAAGAAACGCTTCTTCGAACTCGACGGGGCGTTTGAGCCGCTAACCCGCGACATGTTCGCCGCTTTTGGTTTGTTCCCCGTCCCTGGTGATACACACTTGTGCGAATACCTCCCGTGGATGAGCGATCCGCAAACCAAGCCGTGGGAACGATACAACATCCGCCTCTATGATTGGGATCTGTTCGAAGCCGTGCGCGGCTTTCAGTTGGATCGTTTAAATGAAATGGCAAACGGCAATGCCACCATCGAAGCCTTGCTTGAAACAGACAGCGAAGGCGCATTGGAAATGATCGAAAACGTCGCGGGCGCGGGGACTCACTATCACCTCGCGGCGAATCTTCCTAACGTTGGGCAAATTGCCAACTTGCCATTAGGCGCCGCTGTTGAAACGCCCGTGCAAGTAAACGGCGCGGGGATTCATCCCGTCCACGTTGGCGCTCTGCCTGAACCCATCGCAGAATTATGCCGAAGAGAAATCGCGGTCGCGCAATTGTGTGTGGATGCAACGGTCGAAGGCGATCGCGAAAAAGCCTTACAAAGTTTATTGCTTGACCCTGTCATCACCGATGTTGATTTTGCAAAAAAGATATTGAACGATTATTTAACGGAATACAAAGAATATCTTCCGACGTTTTGGAAATAAACAATCTCTTGCACGATAAAAAGTAAATCGCAAAGCGAATGGCTTTGCGATTTTTTATTTCAATGACGCTTCATGTTGGGGATATGAATAATACATCATTTCTTTTTATTCATCAATGAATTTTTATGTTGCAATAACGTTGAATACTTACAATATTTTAAACAAATTCACACTCAATAACCCTTTACATAAATCGAATTATAGATATACAATCTAACTCATTACAGTTCATCATCGTTCGATTCAATGAATTGAATTTGAATCAAACGACAACATAAAACCAACGACGATGAATTATGTAATGCGATCAAGACAACGCCAGTAACAAATCAACGTCTTGATCGGCCGTAAAGGAAAAGGACTCGACATGTATCTCTGTGTGTTATCAAGCATACCGGATGACCCGAACGATATGCCATACGATCCATCCCCTCACATGAATGGATTCAAATGGAAACATCATCCGATGCACCCTAAGGGTGTTGAAAAACAGATCCGCGAATTGATGAACGAAGGCGTGGATGTGTTTGTGAATCTCGTAGACGGCACGCCCGACGATCCGCTTTCGGGAGTCGGTCTCGTGGCGCTCATGGAAAAACTCGGCGCGGCGTTCACCGGCGCGGATTCAAAATTCTTCGATCCTTCGCGGCAGGAGATGAAAGCGTATGCCAAGAAATCGAATGTCCCTGCGCCGAACTGGGCAATGGTGGACCGCGTCGAAGATGTGGAGCGCGTTGCCAAGCGTTTACGCTTCCCGGTGTTGGTGAAGCCGCCTCACGGGTACGCGAGCGTCGGCATCACGCGCGAGTCACGCTGCGAGAACGTGGACCAGCTCAAAGTCCAGACCGGACGCGAGATCGAACAGTTCGGGCGCGCGCTGTTGGAGGAATTCATCGAAGGGCGCGAGTTCACTTGTCTCGTGGCTGAAAATCCCGACGATCCGGAAAATCCGATCTCATTCAAGCCGGTGGAATTTATGTTCCCCGACGGCGAAACGTTCAAGCATTACGATATGAAGTGGGTGGATTACGAAAAGATGTCGGTGGCGCCTGTGAGCGATAAGCGGATCGAAAAGACATTGCGCGAGCAAACCGTGCGGCTGTTCAAAGCGATGAACGGAAACGGCTACGCGCGCTGCGATTACCGCATGGCGGAGGACGGCACGCTGTACATGTTGGAAATCAATCCGAACTGCGGCATCTTCTATTCGCCGGAAGAGCCGGGCTCGGCGGATTTCTCGTTGATGAACGATAAATACTACAACCACCACAAGTTCATGAAGCTGATCATCCGCGCCGCGCAAAACCGACGCGATAACATGATCGCCGCCAAGTTGCTAAAGAAAGTGAAGAAGCAACGCGTGCGAGAGATGGCGTATACATAAGGCTGTAATTGGTAAATGGTAATTGATGAGCGGACAATTGTCCGCTCATTTTTTACCTCCACCCAGCCTCCCCCAAATACGACGATCCATGCTTTGAATCCGCATACAAACTTTTCATCGTCGTATTTGGGGGAGGTGCCCGAAGGGCGGAGGGGGGTCACTCACTTGTTTTATAATTCGGGGGCATTTGTACTGATAACTGCTCACTATGTCACTGATCACTGTAAGCTCTCTCTCCAAATCCTTCGGCGCGGACGATCTGTTCTCTGGCGTCACGTTTTCGGTTGCCAAGGGCGCGCGGCTGGCGTTGGTCGGACCGAACGGTATCGGCAAGACGACTCTGCTCCGCATCCTCATCGGGCAGGAGGAACCCTCCGGCGGGACGATCACGCGCGCAAAGAATCTTCGCATCGGCTATCTTTCGCAAGAAGCGGACTTTGAACTCAAGGGCGTGTTGTGGGATGTGTGCCTCGAGCCGTTCGCTGAGTTGATTCGGATGCAAGGCGAGTTGGAAAAACTCGAAGGGGAAATGTCAGACCCCCTACGGCGAGATGAGGCGCTGGTCCGCTATGGAAGCGTGCAACACGAGTTCGAAGAGCGCGGCGGATATTTTTATCCAGTAAAAATCAAACAAGTGTTGACGGGTCTTGGATTCGACGAATCCGATTTTCACATGTCGCTCGATCATCTCTCTGGCGGACAACGCACGCGCGCGCATCTGGCGCGGCTGTTGTTGTCGAATCCAGATTTGGTGTTGCTCGACGAACCGACGAATCATCTCGACATCAAAGCCGTCGAGTGGCTCGAAAGTTACATCACGCAATGGGAAGGCGCGGCGGTCATCGTTTCGCACGACCGATATTTTTTGGATCACGCCTGCAACGCATTGCTCGAAATGGCGGTGAGCGGCTCGGAATATTATCGCGGTAATTACACCGTTTATTTGAACGAGCGCGAGATCCGCTGGAATCATCGCTTTGAACTGTATGAAAGCGAAAAGGAAAAACTTTTAAGAGAAGTTGAATACATCAAGAAAAATATTTCGGGGCAGAACACACTGCAAGCCAAAGGTAAACTCAAGCGGCTGTCGCGCATGATGCAAGGCATCGAACTGGTTGGGTTGGAAGCCATGCTCAATTCAAATTGGGCAGAACTCGGCATTAGCACGACAACCAGCCATTTCAGCGTGGAGGAAGCCGAACGACGCGTGCGCGCCATGCGACCGCCTCAACGCGTCACGCCTGATCTGCATTTGCATCTGCGCTCGACGAATCGCTCGGGCGATCTCGTCATCCGCACGAAAAATTTGCGAGTGGGCTATCCCGCTGAAAATGGAATCTCTGAAAAATTTTTATTCGCCGCGCCCGATATCGAATTGAGACGACTCGACTGCGCGGCATTGATCGGACCGAACGGCGCGGGCAAATCCACTTTCTTGAAGACGATACTCGGTTCTCTCGCCCCTCTGGCTGGCGAGGCGATTCTGGGAGCGAGTCTACACGTCGGCTATTTCGCGCAGGCGCACGAGGGACTCGACCCGCAGAAAACAGTCCTCGATGAAATCATCGCCGCGTCTGGGATGTTGCCCTATCAAGCGCGCGACTATCTCGGCAAGTATCTTTTCTCAGGCGACGATGTGTTCAAACTCGTCTCCATGCTCTCCGGCGGCGAGCGCGGACGTTTGGCGCTGGCGAAGCTGGCGCTACAAGATACAAACTTGCTATTGCTCGACGAGCCGACAAATCACTTGGATATTCCCTCGCAGGAAGTTTTGCAATCTGTGTTGGATTCCTACAAAGGGACAATCCTGCTAGTCTCACACGATCGTTACCTCGTGGATGCGCTTGCTACGCAGATTTGGGAGATCAATCCAGACGAATCGCAAATGACTACGTTCAACGGCACATATTCGCAAATGAAAGAAGAAAGAGAGAAAGAAGCGGCACGTGAAATTGCACGTAGGGGCGAGTCTGAGACTCGCCCCTACAAACCGGAACGGAAATCTTCCTCAACGAAAGAGGAAAGACGAAAGATTGCCCAGTTACAAGAGTTGGAAAATTCCATCGCCGAACTCGAAGCGACGCTGGCGAATCTTGGCGCACAGTTGGAAAGTCCATTCGTGAAGCCAGAGGAGGCAGGGAAATTGGGAATCGAATATCAGCGCGTGCAAAAAGAAATGGATGCGAAGTTAGGCGAGTGGGAGAGGATGCAGGTGTGACAATAAACAAATAGCAACCGAAATCCACCATCGGGGGGAGTGAACAGAATCAATTTGGCTATATAATCACCCATCATTTCACTGCGGAGGATTCATGAAACCCTCGTTTCGACAAAAATTCAGATATTGGTTCGACAATCTCATGTCGCGCGGCACGCCGGCGATGATCGGCATGTTGTTTGTATTATCGCTTGCCGTCGTCTTCGTCGCAGGCGCGATCATCTCGATTGCAGGCTTTGTACAAGAGGGACAAGAGGGGCACATCCCGTTCGGCGAAGCCGCGTGGGAAAGTTTGATGCGTACGCTCGACTCCGGCACGATGGGCGGAGACACCGGCGCGGGCTATCGCTTCGTGATGCTACTCGTCACGCTGGGCGGCATCTTCATCGTCAGCGCGTTGATTGGCGTGTTGAACAACGCCATCGAAGGACAGATGGAACGCCTGCGCAAAGGACGCTCGCAAGTCCTCGAATCGAATCACACGCTGGTGTTGGGTTGGTCGGCGCAAATTTTCACGGTGCTCAATGAATTGATGGCTGCCAACGAGAACCAAAGCAACGCGCGTATCGTCGTGCTGGCAGACAAAGATAAAGTGGAGATGGAAGACGAAATTCGAGAACGAGTCGAGGTCAAAGGAAAGACGCGTATCATCTGCCGCAACGGGAGTCCCATAGACCCGAACGACATCGAAATCGCCAGTCCGCATGAAGCAAAAGCCATCATCATCCTGCCGCCCGAAAACGACGACCCCGATACTGACGTGATAAAAACCGCGCTGGCGATCGCCAACAACCCCAACCGCCGCGCCGAGCCGTATCACATCATCACGCAGATCCGCCACGCGAAGAACATGGACGTGTTGAAACTCGTCGGCGAAAAAGACAAACTGCAATGCATCCTCACCGGCGACCTGATCGCGCGCGTCGTGGCGCAGACATCGCGTCAATCAGGGCTTTCGGTTGTGTACACTGAACTGATGGATTTTGGCGGCGATGAAATTTATTTCAAACATGAACCCACGCTCGGAGGCAAAACCTTTGGCGAAGCGTTGCTTGCTTATGAAGATTCGTGCGTGATGGGCATTCGCAAAGCGGATGGAAAAATCCTGCTCAACCCGCGCATGGATACGCTCATCGAACAGGATGACCAACTCTTCGCGCTTTCGGCAGACGACGATACGATTCGTCTCTCGGACCCCGGCTTGATCCAAGTTAAGGAAGCGTCCATCCACCCCAGCGGGAACGTCGTGAAGCCCAAGCCTGAAAAATGTCTCATTCTCGGTTGGAATCGAAGCGGCGTAACCATCGTCCGCGAACTCGATAACTACGTGCCGAAAGGTTCGCAAGTAACTGTGGTCGCCGATATTTACAATATCGGGAAACAGGTGCAGGCGCAGGGCGGCAAACTCAAGAATCAGAAACTCGTTGTGATGGAAGGCGAAACCACCGACCGCGACCTGCTCAACAAACTCGGCGTGGAAGATTATGATCACGTCATCGTATTGGCATACAGTACGCTCGAACCGCAGGAAGCGGATGCCAAGACGCTCGTCACGTTATTGCATTTGCGCGATATGGCAGAGAAGGATGAAACGCCGTTCTCCATCGTCAGCGAAATGCTCGACCTGCGAAACCGCGAACTCGCCGAAGCCACCCAAGTGGACGATTTCATCGTCAGCGAACACCTCGTCAGTTTGATGATGTCGCAACTTTCAGAGAACGCCGAACTGTTCGACGTGTTCACCGACATCTTCGACCCGGAAGGCGCGGAGATCTATCTCAAACCCATCGGCGATTATGTGTCGCTGGACGAGCCGGTCAACTTTTACACGGTGATTGAAGCGGCGCGGCGGCGCGGTCAAACCGCCATCGGTTATCGCATCGCGGCGCAATCGAAAGATGCGGGAAAATCATACGGCGTGCGTACAAACCCCCGTAAGTCTGAAGCGGTTGTCTTTTCGTCCAGCGATAAAGTGATCGTGATCGCGGAAGGTTGACGCCGCAGTTACTTTACGCGCTTCCTGCTTTGTTTGTGTTTGTACATCGCTTCATCCGCCTGAGCGAGGAACTCCTCCATCGAAATGGTGGATTCCGCGTCCGCCATGATGCTCCCCAGGCTGAAAGATAACGCGTGTTCGCGCTCGACCTGCCGGTTGTATTCGTCCACGCCCCGTTGCAGGCGAGTCTGCATGTTCGCAAGATCGCTGTGAGACGCATCAACGATCAGGACGACAAATTCATCGCCTCCCAAACGCGCGATGATGTCTGATTCGCGGAAGGTCGCGTTCAGAATGCGGGCAAAACTTGCCAGCGCGGCATCTCCACCCGCGTGACCGAACGTGTCGTTGATATATTTCAGGCTGTCGAGATCAATATAGATTAGAGATGAAGTGTACTCCGCCCGCCGCGCGAATTTCAGCAGGCTGGTCGCAAGGATCATGAAGCCGCGGCGGTTGTTCAGCCCAGTAAGCCCGTCCACGAGCGATAGGTTTCGCAAGCGCTCGTTAGCGTCTTCAAGTTCGGAAACTTTTTCGTAGAGTTTGTCCGCGAGCAATTGCAAATGTTCGCGTTGAAGTTGCCCGGTCTGCGGCAGGCGGGCGGGCGTAGTGGGATTCTTGAGCGATTCGTTCACCGCCCGTAAAACGGCTTGCGGTTCGGCAGGCTTGCGTAGAATGTGGACGACTCCGCTGGCACGCGCCAGCCGATGGATTTCCGTTTCGTCGTAATTCGAGGTATGGAAAATAACCGGCGTTCCCATCAAGAGCGGCTCGGCGCGCAGACGCCGCACGAAGGTAAACCCGTCCATGTTCGGCATGAGAATATCTGTGATGATCAGGTCGGGGAGTTCTTTCCGCGCAAGTTCGAGGGCTTGAGCGCCGTTCTCCGCTTCGAGCATGCGAAAACCGAAATTCCCAAGCAAGGTACTATATGCCCTGCGGTCGGCCGGGTTGGTATCTACAACGATGATAGTTGCCATAATTTATTACTATTGCGAAAACGGGAATTGATCCAAAAAATCCCAGTGTTCCGGTCCCTTTTGCACGGTCCACTCAAAACTTCTTACAGTGAAGGCGATGCCCTTTCCGCTGCCAAAGGTGGGATCTTTAATCTGCGGCGAGGTGTTCTCGGGCAGGTCAACGATCTTTACGTGAGGCAACCAATCTTGGGATTTATAAGAATACGCCTCGTAACCCAACTCCTGGGCGATCTGTGACAGGTCGTTATAAATTTTTTCGAGCATCGGGGTCTTTTCCACCAACAGCCATAACCGTCCCTGCTGGTTATGCACATTCATCCGGGCAATGCCCCCCACCTGGATCTCCAGCGGCGACAACGTCCGGGAATAGTCCGCGAGACGCGCTTTCAAAGCGGAGAAATCCTCCACGTTGCGAATCGCCTGAACCGTCAGATGCAGATCCATGATCGGAGTCCCGTTGATCAACCGGGCGGTATCTTCCGAAAGTTTGAATAGTTTCGGGTAATCCTCGCTTTGGGGCCTGACGATGATGAAGGTTGATTTGCCAGCCACGATGGATTGATTCATGCTTTCTGTATCCTTCAATCGGTTCCTATACAGGTCCACGTGGGCTTCGCCGATGTTCCTACCCACGCCATAATTCCATGTAAGCAATCCGTGGTTGCGATCCATATCCCAGACCGTGCAGAGCCTGTCCTCCAGCGCGTTGGGGTCGTCTCTTATTGAAGTTATTTTGAACTCGTCGCCTGCCCGTTCCGACCGAAAGAGCAGGAAACCTTCATCCTTCGGGAAATGCTTGACGAGCACGTTCGAGAAGCGTTTCAAATCCTGATCTATGGCGGCGCTGCCATAGCGGGTATTCCCTTCGTGCATATTGTGCATGTCCGTCAGCGCCATGCCATGAATGGATTTATTCTCAAGGTACCAGCGTGCGCCTAACCCATTGAGCGTGCCGGTCAGCGGGTCCCGCGTCACGATGCTCTCCACGATACTCTGCGTAACCCGCACCTGCTCGATCAACTGCTGTTCCACATTGACCGGTAACTTCAATGCTCGGATTTTATCTATAAGTTTTTCATAAGGCATGTTAAACTCATGCCAACTTTGATGGAGATTGTTCTCCTCCATGCGTTCGGGAATCTCGGTATGACTTTCCAGAATAGTTTGCCGGATGATAATGGGCCGATATGTCCTGCGCTGTTTTTGAAGTTCGATCTCCGCTTCGGTCTCCGTCAACCCTACGCCGAAATCCCAGGTCAGAAGCGAATCCTGCTCTTGCTTCATGTATAACTTCGACAACATGCGCTTCATCTCCGGCGGAGTCCTCGATGTGGCGATGATCCTAAACTCATCGCTGCCGGGCGACCGGCGGACGAAATCGCCTTGTTCCATTGTGAACATGGACATGAACTGGAACGCCAGTTTATGCAGTTCCACATCCACCGCCGCAGCGCCGTAGACCTTGTTCGCCTGCCGCAGATCGTAAATATCCACCTTTGCCATCCCCTTGTAGACGCTCGGCACCAGCCATCGTTCGGCGCGTGCATTGAGCGCGTGCGTTACCGAATCGTACAACGCCAAATTCTTGGCGTTCTTCAGCGTGCCGGAAAGGATGCTCTTCAACGGTTGAAGTTCGGCCGTGTCGACCGGCAGCGCATCGAATAAATTCTCCAACTCTTGGAAGGCCTGCAAAAAAACCTTTTGTTCATTGTCCATGAGATTGCCGGTATACCGCCATCTGCGGATGCGCTTTGAGAATTTTTTGCAGGAGTTCCTCCCCCAGCCGAATCTCGTGCTGCATACCCTGACGTTGAAAACCTTCCATTGATTCGGCGGCAAGCGTCACCGCGGTTTTCGGATCGGAGTTCGTTTCGAATTGCACAGAGGCAAGCCCAAATTGACCGCGCGCCAACTCTTCCACCCGCCCAAACTCATTCGCAGACTGAATGCCCTCCTTGAAGTAACGTTCCGCGTCCTCGAATCGTTTTTCCCTAAGGGCGACGAATCCCAAACCATTGAGCGCATAACTGACGTGACGAACCGGGTCTTTCCGGACGGGGTCGCGCCACGTCTCCAATGCTTTTTGATACCACTCCCCGGCTTTCTTCACGCTGTCGCGCTGAAATTCAAGATCGCCCAACCCGAATTGAGCAAAGCCTTTACTGTAAATCCCATAGTCGTCATCGGCAAATTTTTCGCTGGCTTCGAGCGCGTCCTTCAATAATTGTTCCGAACGATCGAAATTGCCGAGCCGAAGTTCCACAGTGCCGAGCAATCGCTGCGCGGCGGCGATCAACAATTCATCCTCCGTGATCGTAGTCGCTGAATACGATTCCTCCGCCCAGCGCAAAGCGCGGAGATAATCTCCTTGATAGAAATAGATCCAACTGATGTTACGAGCGAATGTGCTAACCGCCCTCCAATCGGACAGGAGATTTGCCGCGCGCGACGCCGCGTGCGCAAGCGTAAGGCGGTCATACCAGTAGGCGCGCTGCCATAGCACGCTCCCGAATTGGACTCCGATCTGCACCAGCATCCCGGCAATATTTTTCGTTTTCTTGGATAATGAACCGGTATTAGGAAGTTTCTTCTGAATAGACTTGTAACACCACTGCGCCGCGCTGAGGATATTGTTCCTCTCGATCAGAAGTTTGTCGTAGCCGCGCCATTCCGTAAAGTCGCTCCGTTGCGAGATCAGCCCGCTGTAATATTGGGCGATCTTCAATTCAGCCTGCTGGATGAATTTCCGGTCTCCGGCGAACTGCGTGCGGATGAATCGACGCGTGAGCGGCAGGATGCTGAAATAGTCGCGGTCCGACTCGTACTCGATGAGCGTGAATTGCAACAAATCGCTGAGCGCGATCTCAAAGCCGTCGTCGTCTTCGATGCCGGAGATCGCCCGCAGCGCATCTCTCGATACCGCCTCAGGTTGCAAGGCAAGGATGTACAACAACTTCCGTTCATTCGGATGCCGCAACAGATTCCAACTGTGATTGAAACAATATTGCAGGATCGGAATATCCGCATCCATGCTCAATTTATCGAACACCTGCGTCACCGAATAACCCAGCACGGCGATCTGTCCTTGCACCCACAACATGGCGAGCGGCAACCCACCGGTCAGTTCCGCCAGATGTTTATTTTGTTCTTTCGTTAGCTGGATATTCTTCTGCTGGGCATCCCACTCCAACAGCGCGCGGCTTTCATCCGTAGATAGCCCCTGCAAGCGGATGATCTGTCCTTCGGTCACCCTCTCCCGCGAGGTGACGAGCGCCTTCAGCGTGATCGGCGAACGCCGCAAAAAGTCGAGGATGTCGCGCTGTTCGGTTTTGGAGAGCGACTCAAAATTGTCCAGAACAAGAAGCGTGGTGCGTCGCGCCAGCAAATTGTACGCGTACTTGATCTGGTCTTGAATCGTCATATTCCCAATGGTGGGATTCCCCAAACTCGCGCCGATGGTGATGAGGATATCCGAAAGCGATTTGGCTTCCGGGATGATCGGTTCGATGCCGTGAAGCGTCAGCACGGACTCCTTCGCCGAAATCCAGATGACCGATTCGAACAACTCTGCCTCGATGCACCGATAACTCACCTCGATGGCGAGCGCCGACTTCCCCACGCCGCCGATTCCCTCGATGCCGACAATGAACGTGCGGCTGTTCGGGTTCAGCGATTGCAGGATGGTTTGCATCTCCGGTTCACGCCCGACGAAATACGGTCGTCGCGGCAGGTTGGGAGGCAAGTCTGTTCTCTTTTGCGCTTGATCGCCGGAAGCCAGCCCCTCGATCTCTTTCATATACCGCGCGATCGCATCGCGCTCCATCGTCACACTGTTGATAAGATGCAAAGGCTGATCGGCGCCGTATTTTGCAAGCATCTCCTCCAGCGTGTAAAGATTCTTTTTATGGAGCTCGATCATCTTTTCGCGATGAGCAATATCTTCCTGATTCATATTACCGCCTCTACTTATTAAACCGCCTGAATATCCTTGTTATACACTTTCGAAAGAACGCCTTCCAGTTGTTTGATCGTTGCGAGCATGGCGTCTTCCGCCTCGGTCATATTGTGGACGACGATCGGCGGCACGAGCGCGCTTCCCCACTTTGCATATTGTTCTTTGGCAAGTTGATAATTCTTCGAATGAGTCTCCAACAACCTCACCAAATGCTGGATTTCCGCCTCGTGATTCTTCCACAGGATTTCGTCCACTTTGGTGGATAACAAATCCTGTTTGGGCTCTTCTTTCGCTTCTGGCGCAGGGAGGGCTGGTTCGGCTTCAGGTTGTTTTTCCTCGCTTTTGGCAGGAGCGTCGTTCGCCTTCCGGCGTTCCCGGCGTTCATCCAAAATTTTCCGACCCTCGTCAAAGACGAACTCAATGGCTTTCAACAGAATAGGGAGTTCAAGCGCATCCAACATGGCACCTCCTTTTGATTCAGTATAGCACAGGAAGGAATAAAGGATTACCACCTTACATACTTGAAAATTGCGTCAAAACTTCCGCTTCGAGTAAAACGGGAGGGTCTCATCCCTGCAACACTTCACGCATCAATCTTGCATTTTCCACCACGCGCGGATGGTCGCCGTGCAGGCACAACGTATCCACGCGCACGCGCCGCCCCTCAAACAGAACCCCATCACGAATTAATTCCATCGCGTGAGTTGCAACATCTTCAGGCGATTCGATGATCGCATGAGGTTCTTTGCGCGAGACCAACGTCCCATCGGGGTTGTAGTTGCGGTCGGGGAATCCCTCGTTAGCGACCTTCAACCCGACTTCGACTCCCGCTTCAACCAACCTTGAGCCTGCCAGCCCAACGAGAGTTAATTCGCCATTGAAATTTTTCACCGCTCTGGCAACGGCTTGCGCCAGCGAACGCTCCCTCGCCGCCTGATTGTACAACGCGCCATGCGGCTTGACGTGCGTCAACGCCATGCCCTCCGCTTCCGCGATCGCGGCGAGCGCGCTGACCTGATCCAGAATCAACGCCTCGACCTCCTCCAGCGGCAAGTTCATCTCACGCCGCCCGAACCCCTCTACATCCAGCCAGCTCGGGTGCGCACCGATTTTCACGCCAAACTTTTTTGCCAAGCGGACCGTGTCGCGCATCGTTTTCGCGTTGCCCGCGTGGTATCCGCAGGCGATGTTGGCAGAGGTGATGAACGGCATGATCAGCTCGTCATTGCCGATGTTCTCGCCCATATCGCAGTTGAGGTCAATGTTCATGGTTTCACCTGACACAGTACAGCAAGGTTCACCTTGCCCTTTGTCATTCGCAAAGTGAACTTTGCGGTACGGTCTACGCCTCCACAATCCTCTCCAACCCAGCCATCAACTCTCGGTATTTCTTCTGCGCTTTCGCGACCGTCGTCTCTCGAAAACGGATTTTACTTCTGCTCGGCTCGCATTGCGCGAGCAAGGGCAAGTCCGCGCTGGCGACCGCCCCGATTTTGGGATAACCGCCCGTCGTCGGCGAATCTGCCATCATCACGATCGGCTGTCCGCTCGCGGGGATTTGGATCGCGCCCATCGTCATCCCCTCCGAGATCAACTCGGAATTATCGCGGCGGGTCAACGCCGCGCCTTCGAGGCGATAGCCCATGCGGTCAGATGTCGCGCTGATCGTGTAGGGTTGCGACATGAATGTGGCGGCGCTTTCTTTGGTGAAATAATTCTTCTGCGGACCGGGAATCACATCGAGGGTTGGGGTATTGGTGTAAATCGGTCGCGCCGATTCGGGCAATGTCCGCGCGGCGAGATCGCTCAATGCGCGAGAGGGCGCGCCCCCGTGAATCACATCACCGATTTGCAACTGTCTGCCGTCAAGTCCGCCGAAGTGGGCGCGGAGGTTGGTCGAAGCCGAGCCAAGCCTCCCCTGAGTCTGAACGCCGCCGGCGAGGGCGAGATACGCCCACATGCCGGAATCCAATTTGGTGAGTCGAATCGTCCAGCCCGCGCGGACGTAGTACGAACTCCACAGCGGGAAGTCCCAAATGTAAACGGACAATTGATAGCCCGCGCCCGCGACGGCAATCACGCAATCGCGCCGCGCACGGAAGGCGATGTCGCCCAATCCGATTTCGAGCGCGGCTGCGCGAGATGAGTTGCCAACCAACGTGTTCGCCGCGCGATAGGCAAACGAATCCATCGCGCCGGAGGTTGGCACGCCGAATTTTCTCCAGCCGATGCGACCTGAGTCTTGAATTGTGGCGAGCGCGCCAATGTCAATCACTTCAAGAGTCATGTTCTTATTGTCGTGTCTTTGTTGTGTCAGCAGTTGAACTGCCGACACAACAAACTAAACCGGAATAAATTTCACCTCATCGCCCGGTGAAAATAAAAACGGCGAATCGGATTCAAGATCGAAAAGTTTTAACGGCGTCCAGCCGATCAGGTTCCAGCCGCCGGGAGATTCGACGGAGTAGATTCCCGTTTGTGAGCCCGCGATGGCAACTGTGCCCGTGGGGACGCGCGTGCGCGGCGTTTCGAGGCGCGGCATGATGAGCGCGTCGTCGAGTTTGCCCATATAGGGGTAGCCTGGCGTAAAGCCCATCATGTACACCGTGTAAATTTTTTCGCTGTGGATTCGAATCACATCCTCGACACGGAGGCGGAGATGACGCGCAACCGATTCGATGTCAACTCCATGTTCGCCCCCGTATCGTACCGGGACTTCTACCCTCCGACTCCCGCTTCGCTCCGCAGGGTAAGCCTGACGCGGCTTTCGCTTGGCAGTTTCTTCAACCTGACGTATTTTTTCTTGAACGAGTTTTTTGATCTGGGTGAACGAAACGATCAATGGATCGTAGTGAATTAACAGGGTCGCGTAGGCTGGGACAGTTTCAATGATTCCATTTGTAGAAGATGACTCGACCACGTTCGATAACGCATGAACTCGTTGATTGATGTCGAAGTCAATTTCAGCCCCCATATTCACAAGCACGGACGAATCGCCGAGCGGAACGATTTTTGGTTTCATCGTTCGAACAGGCTGACGCTTTCGATGTGAAATGTTTGTGGAAACATATCGAACGGAGTCACATCTTTGAGTTTGTATCCGCTAGCGATCAAGCGTGCCGCGTCGCGTGCCAGCGTCGATGGGTCGCACGAGACGTAGGCGATTCTCTGCGGCTTCAATTGGACGATGGCGTCGAGCGCGTGGCGTTCGATGCCCGCGCGCGGCGGGTCAACAATCACGTAGGACAAATTGGCAATTTGTCCAACCAGACCTGGCAAAACATCTTCCGCCGCGCCTTCGTAGAGTTCCACATTGTCGAATTCATCGAGGTTCACGGCGAAATCTTCGCACGCGGACGGGGATGATTCGACTCCGATCACGCGTCCGCACTTGGGAGCGAAGAACGCGCTGAAGAGACCGACACCGCAGTAGAGGTCAAGCAGAGTGGTAGACATGGAAACAGGTAAACACGTAAACAGGTGTTCGACCATTTTCTCCGCCATGAGGGTATTCACTTGAAAGAACGAGGAGGCAGAGACTTTGAAGTCGCGGTCAAGGACGCGGATGAGGATATGGTCGTTCCCCGCGACCACGACAGTATTGTCTTGATAAACATGCGCGACGGATATCCCCGCTTCGATCTCGATTTCGGGCGGCTGAGGCGAATCCGATTCGAGAATGAGCATTAACTCCTCGTCGTTTCCCGCGCGGAGCGAGACGCGCTCGACGTCCGTTTCGGGTTCGAATTCGAGTTGATGCCAGAAGTCGTTGATGGACGGCTCGGGGAGGTGACATTCGGTGATTGGTATGGTTTGGACAGAGGCAAGCCCTGTCCCTACAAAACCTAACTTGCCCTCATCGGTCAAAGAGAATTGAATATGATTGCGATAATTCCACGGGTTTGGGCTCGCCACCATCGGCTGGACGGGCGGGTTCTCGATCTTGCCAATGCGCTTGAGTTGGTCAATCAGGATTTCAGTTTTGATCTCAAGTTGTTTTTCGTAGGGGAGGTGTTGGTAATGGCATCCGCCGCACTCGCCGAAGTGTTTGCACCGAGGTTGTATTCTCTCCTCAGAGAATTGGAGAATTTGGAGAATTTCGCCGCGAGCGAAATTTTTCTTTTCCTCCGTCAACTTTACGCGGACGCGTTCTCCCACCAATCCAAATGGAACGAAGACTGCACGCCCATCGGGCAGGCGTCCCATCGCATCGCCGCCGTAGGTGTATTTTTCGAGGATTATGTCTAGGAATTGGGGCATTGTCAAAAGTCAGAAATCATTTCTCAAAATCATCTGCGTCAAGCGCGTTGAATTCTTGAAGAGCAGGGTTATTCCCATATTCTTTTCGTAACAACAATGCGCCGATCCACATTCGCAATCGAAAGAGTTGTTCTTTGATGGAAAAATGCTTTGAGAGTTTCTTGTTCATTATCGTATTATAAACCGCTGGAAACAAAAAGGAACTTGATGAAACCAGTTCACCAAGTTCCTTTATTTGACATTTTGCTTTTGGCTATTTCTTCAAATACTCTTCCATCGCCGCGAGGAGTTTTTCGATGTCTGCCATTTGGATTTCGCCCATATGCGCGATGCGGAAGGTGGATTCTTTGATGGGACCGTACCCGCCCGCGATGCGCATCTCGCGCTGTTTGAGGAAGGCGTTCAACTCCGAGACGTTGATGCCGCGCTCGTTCTTGATCGTGGTCACGGTCTGCGAGCGATAGCCCTCGGGCGCGTACATCGAAAGGTCGTGCGCGTCCGCCCACTCTTGGACGCGCTTTGCCATTGCGGAGTGACGCGCAAAGCGATTCTCCAATCCCTCGGCGAGGATGCGATCCAATTGAAAATCGAGGGCGTAGATCAACGACATGGCTGGCGTGGCGGGCGAGGAATCTTTGTTGCGGTGCTTTTCCATGCGGAGGAGGTCGAAGTACCAGCCTCGATTCTCAACGGACTTGGCTTTTTCCATGGCGCGGTCAGAGACGGCTCCGAGAGCGAGCCCAGGCGGAAGCGCGAGACACTTTTGCGAAGAGGTGAGCACCATGTCGAGTCCCCACGCGTCCATTTCGATCTTTGCGCCGCCGAGCGACGAGACCGCGTCCACGAGGATTAACGTGTCGGGCGCGACTGCGTGGACCGCTTCGGCAATTTCCTTTACGGGATTCTGCAAACCAGTGGACGTCTCGTTGTGGACGACGGTCAGGGCTTCGAATCCGCCTCGCTTGAGCGAGTCAGCTATAAGGTCGGGTGAAGCGGGTTTGTCCCAGTCGAAGGAAAGTTTTTCGACATCTTTTCCATTGGATGCCGCGACCTCATACCAGCGATCCGCAAACGCGCCGTTGACCACCGAGAGGACGCGTCGATTCACGAAGTTGCGAATGGCGGCTTCCTGCAATCCCGTGCCAGATGAGGCGGAGAGGAACACACGATGTTTTGTGTAAAAAAGATTTTGCGATTTTTCGGAAGCGCGACGGAATATGGCTTCGAACTCTTTGCTTCGATGAGGAAGCATCGGCGCGGCTTGCGCTTGCAAGACTTCGTCGGCAACGTCAACGGGACCAGGGACAAACATGCGTGACATGGACTCTCCTTACCGCAAAGAGCGCAAAGGACGCAAAGAAAATAAAAATCTTGGCGCGCTTTGCGAGCTTAGCGGTTAAATAAATTACTTCAAAAAGAATGAGAGGACGACCAAAGCGACGATGAAAAATCCCGCCAGCGTTCCGATGCGCCTGAGGTCTTTTTTCACGTCGGTGTAATCGGGGTTGAACTCGGTGCGACTCGCTGAGGATGTCATACTCACCGTTGTCGTTCGTACTTTATTTTTCTTTGCCATTTGTACTCCTATAAATTTTCGTCATTGCGAGGGAGCGTAGCGACCGAAGCAATCCCCATCATCGTGGAGATTGCTTCGCCCTATCGGGCTCGCAATGACATTAATTTTGCAATCGTCCAAATACAACGATACGCTCGTCGTTCACCAAATACGGATAACACGAGATCAACGTTACGGTTGGGCTTCCTGTGCTTGCCATCACTTCCACCGCAGTCGGCTCGACGACCGCCGTGCGATCCACTACATACACGTATTGTCTTTGCTGAGTGTACACGATGATCTGATCGCCAGGCACGAGTTTATCCAAATAACGGAACAACTCGCCATACACGTCGTTGTGCGCCGAAAGAATCACATTGCCATCCGCGCCAGGGTTCGCCGAAGCGAGATTCTGCCCGACGCCTTTTTTGAGTTGTTCCCAACCGTCGCCCTGCACGATCGGCGCGTCCACGCCAAGCGCGGGGATTTGCAAACGGATCGCCTGATCGGGCGCGGGCGTGGGGATCGGCAGATTTTCCAGCGACTGCACCATCGGTCGCAGATGCTCGGGAATTTCCTCGAGGTTCGGTCGCGTATTTCCCTGCGCGTCAGGCGGCGTATGTCCCGACGGAAGCACCACCGCCATCACCAACGGCGTCGGCGTCAACTCCACTTGAGCGAAAGCAGACGCCACCTCTTCATTCAGGTCGCGCAAGACTCCAAACCCGCTGATGAGGACTCCGACGAGTCCCACCACTGCGAGAACTTCCACCGCCAACAGGACTCGATCCATCACCCGCCGCCGCTTCGATTCTGGGACTTGAGGCTGGTCGCCCGTTTCTTCGAGCGTCTCCACCACTGGAGCCGACGACTCGAGCGCGTCAGGTTCCACAGCAACGACCCTGCCTGTTCTTTTAAAATGTTCCAATCGCTCGCGCCGCGCGCCGCGTCGCTTCTCGATCAACAAGCGGCGCAGTTCTTCAACAGACAAGTCTTCGGGGGATTTCCTTCGAGGCATTGCGGTTGGGATTATACATGGGATTGTCAATTTGTATCACCCTCGTTATAATGTCAATCCTTCCCCCTTCGGGGACTTCGCGGGCGGGTAGCTCAGTTGGTTAGAGCACTGCTTTGACATAGCAGAGGTCGTAGGTTCGAGCCCTATCTCGCCCACTGGGTTCGTAGACAAGTAAATAGGTACACACGTACCAACGCAATGACCGAGACGAGTATGTGGTCAAGTCCCTGACAGGGAGAAGAGAACAATGATTGAGAGTCTCTTCAAGGGAAGTCCGCAGAAAACCACTCGCGAGCGTTGAACTGAAAAGTGATCAGTAAACAGTGATCATGAGTAAGTGAAACGGATGGCTCCGTTAGAGGCTGAAGAGATGCTCTGCAATGTGGTCTCGATACGGCGGACGAACACCGCCTACTCGACCACCAAGCAAGCAAATCGGGTGGAACCGCGTGAAGAAAATTCTCGCCCCGTGTTTGGGCGAGTTTTTGTTTTTAATTCGCCCTCACCCTAGCCCTCTCCCAAAGGGAGAGGAAATTCAAAGGAGGTCGCCATGACCAGCAACACTCGTTGGCGGCTCGGAGGTTTGTGACTGCTTCCCTTCGAGGCGCGAGAATGTCCACGAAGCAGCGATCAAACCGAAATTAAGAAAGGAAGCGAAAATGTCACACCAAGTTCAGGAAAAATATGAAGAGTCGAATCTGTATAAGATTCGTCATTCCGCCGCGCACGTGATGGCGCAGGCAGTGATGGAAATGTTCCCCGACGGGAAGATCACGATCGGTCCGCCTGTGGAGAACGGGTTCTATTACGACTTCGACCTGCCGCGCAACCTCACGCCCGAAGATCTGGAAGCCATCGAAAAACGGATGCGACAGATCGTGCAGGGCAAGCACGAGTTCAAGAAGACGGTCATCTCGGCGGAAGAGGCGAAAAAGATCTTTGCGAACCAGCCATACAAGTTGGAGTTGATCGAAGGACTCGAAAAAGGCGGATTCGACGAATACGGGAATCCGCTGAAAGAGAAGCCCGAAATTTCAATCTACCAGCACGATACGTTCGTGGACTTGTGCCGCGGTCCGCATGTGGCGAACACGAAAGAGATCAAGCAGGACGCGTTCAAGTTGATGTCCATTGCGGGCGCGTATTGGCGCGGCGACGAGAACAACAAGATGCTTCAGCGCGTCTACGGGACGGCGTGGGAGAGTAAAAAACAGTTCGAAGAATATCTGCACCAGCTCGAAGAGGCGAAGAAGCGGGATCATCGCAAACTCGGCAGAGAGTTGGAAATCTTCACGTTCGATGAGGAGGTCGGTCCAGGTCTGCCGTTGTGGTTGCCGAACGGCGCAGTGATGATCGAAGAGTTGGAAAAGCTTGCCAAAGAAATGGAAGAGAAGGCTGGCTATGTGCGCGTCCGCACGCCTATCGTTTCCAAGGAGGAGTTGTTTTTACATTCGGGTCACCTGCCATACTATGCGGAAAGCATGTACCCAGCGATGGAGATCGAGGGCGTGAAGTATTACGTCAAGCCGATGAACTGCCCGATGCACCATAAAATTTTCGGGTCGAAGCAACGTTCCTACCGCGACCTGCCGCTGCGCCTCGCCGAATACGGCACATGTTATCGCTACGAAAAATCGGGCGAGTTGTTCGGGCTAATGCGCGTCCGCTCGATGCAGATGAACGACGCGCACATCTACGTGAGAGAGGATCAGTTCGAGCAGGAGTTCCTCCGCGTGGTTGACCTGTACCTCAAATACTTTGAGTTGTTCGGCATCGAGAAATACGTGATGCGACTTTCCCTGCACAGCAAGGCAGGGCTTGGCAAAAAGTATGTGGACAACGAACGCTTGTGGCTCAAAACGGAGGATATGGTGCGCCATGCCATGAATAACGGCAACGTTCCCTATGTGGAAGCCGAGGATGAAGCCGCGTTCTACGGTCCGAAAATTGACGTGCAGATCTGGAGCGTGATCGGGCGCGAGTTTTCGCTCGCCACGAATCAAGTGGACTTTGCCCAGCCCGCCCGCTTCGACCTGAAATATATCAACAAAGATGGACAAGAGGAAGCGCCGCTGTGCATCCACCGCGCGCCGCTGTCCACGCACGAGCGGATGATCGGATTCCTGCTCGAGCACTTCGGCGGCAACTTTCCTGTGTGGCTTTCACCTGAGCAGGTACGCGTCATTTCGATCACTGACAACCAGAACGAGTACGCGGAAAACATCGCGCAGCAACTCCGCGACAATGGCATCCGCGCCCATGCGGACGTTTCCGCGCAACGGATGAACGCCAAGATCCGCTCGGCGCAGTTGATGAAGGTGCCATACATGCTCGTGGTCGGCGAAAATGAAATGAAAGCGGAGCAGGTGTCCCTGCGCGTGCGCGATGGGAGTCAGCAGAATAACATTCCGCTGGGCGAGTTCATTGCACGGGCGAAGGATAGAATTGCGAGGCGAGCGAAGGAACTTTGAGAGACTGGAGATTAGAGACTAGAGATTGGAGAATTAGAGAATTGGCGGAGAGTTGTGATGCTCTCCGCCAATTTTATTTATGGTTTTATCTTCACAAGAAATTCCCAGGGACCTTCATAAACGTATCCCAAGGCATGGATAAACTTCTTGTAGGCTTCCTGCTCTGACATTCCAAGAGGGATTTTATTGTAGACGGGACCAGAGCCGCCACCACCAGAAGGGGATGAAATTACCTGCCAGCCGATATCAATTCCCTGCGGAAGAAGTTTTTCACGAGCCAATGCTATCTCTTCATCAGGTATGACTTCAGGTATGGATTGTTGAAGCGTTGGGATGGTAAGCAAAACAGATTCGGGATTCGCATCTCCAATGGGAAAGCCGATCTGCACACACCGTCCACTGTCAACGGGCAGAGTCCAGTTTGGGTCGCCGCCTTTGCCAATGTCGCCAAAATCGGAGTCAAAGAGAAGGGAGTAATCGGATATGCCCGACGATTTTCCATTGACTTGAAGGGAAACATCTTCCACAACCATCCAATCCGCTTCGGTGGGTTTGTTATAGCAAAGAAAGGCTTGAGTGTAGGCAGGCGTGATGATCAACGTATCGAGGAGGATTTCCACTTCGTTCGCACGAACTGAATGTTTGGGTCTAAATGTCAACGCGGGATGGATGGGAATGTTCACATCGAAGTTGAATCGGGTAGGAGATACCCCTTCAGTGACCGATTGCACGGTAAAGGATAGTTGCCCTTCTAATTTTTCCTCTTCCAATGCAACAACGGGGGCAAAATCCGCATAAAAGAGAGACGGATCATCGCCTACGAAATCTATGCTGTATGCGGAATTAATCTCCTCGCCGCCTGGGTCTTTGATAGAAAGCAGGTCGAGAAAATAGGGTCCTTTTTCGCCATCCATTCGAATAACAAAGACCAGCCGTGACGCATCCGCATAGTAGGATTCGATGGATGCTGTAATCCCGTTTTGGGTTTGGGATGGCAGAGACAGGTCGGAGAGCGGAGGAAGGTTAGGGTTAGAGACAGGCTGGGGTACGTGAGAGACGCGCCCCAAAGCGTAGCCTCCAACAATTGCGGAAGTCAGGAGCGCCAGTGTGAAAATCACGATGAACAAGGGTTTTGTTTTCATGGATACCTCCTCGAACGTCAACGGCACATTCTATCGAAAAGTTCCGTCGAAGAAGGCTACGATTCGTTGACGATTCCTCGACGGGCGTGGTATCATTCTCCCACTCAAACCCAGCCAATGGCTGGATTTATCGTGTAAATAGGAGAGTCGTATAAGCGCCGCAGAGTTTCGAGTTAATGAAGGTATTCGGGTTCCCGAAGTCCGCCTGATCGGACCCAACGGGGAAAATGTCGGGGTGGTTTCGATGAAACAAGCCCTGCAGATCGCCCGTGACGCCGAGTTGGATGTTGTTGAAGTCTCACCCAACGCCACGCCCCCCGTTTGCCGCGTGATGGATTTTGGCAAGTTCATTTATGAGCGCGCCAAGAAAGAACGCGAGGCGCGGAAATCACAGACGAAGATCGAGGTTAAAGAGATTCGCCTGCGCCCCAAGACAAATGAAGCGCACCGCGGTTTCAAAGTGGACGACGCCCGCCGCTGGTTACTACAAGGCAACAAAGTGCGGGTGACGATCAAGTTCCGTGGGCGCGAGATGGATTACCCCGAGATCGCTCTCGAAGACCTGAAGGAGATCGCCGCGTCGCTGGCGGACGTCAGCGTGGTGGAGGCGGCGCCTCAAATGGAAGGGCGAACGATGCTCGTGGTTTTGGCGCCCAGTAAAGGCGGCGCGAAAAAGAAAGAGAAGGCGGAGCAAGCCTCCCCTGAGAAAGAAGCGTCCGAAGTGCGGACTTAAGTCCGCAATCCTGCGAAGAGTCCGCGGGCGAGGAAGTTGAGTCCCGCGGTTTTTATTGTAAATTTTTGAAAGGAGATAGAGCGAAATGCCTCGCAAAGCAAAGGCTGGTAAGTTTAAGTTGAAGACGCATAAGGCGACGTCTAAGCGTTTTCGCCTGACGGGTTCGGGCAAGTTGGTCCGCACCAAAGGCGGAAAGAGTCACTTGCGCCGCAACACGTCGAAGCGCACGAAGGCGCAGTTGAGCGAAATGCACGATGTGAAGGGTCGCAAGATCATCAAGCGCATCAAGCGCCTCGCGCCGAACATGGAGTAAGGCGAACTTAAGTTCGCAAAGCGTATCCAAATTTTTAGTTGCGGCTTTCGGGTGTATGCAACTGTCACGTCATCAGCGTGACGACGCCCGCGAGTTGCAGGAGAGTAGAACATGAGAGTCAAAGGTGGACCTCAGGGGCACAAACGTCATAAGAAAGTTTTGAAGATCACGAAGGGACAGCGCGGCGCAAAGAACCGCCTGTTCAAGCGAGCCAACGAGGCGATGCTCAAAAGCCTGTGGTACGCGACGCGTGATCGCCGCGTCCGCAAACGCGACCTGCGCAAGTTGTGGATCGCCCGCATCAACGCCGCGGCTCGGCTCAACGGAACCACGTACAGCAAGTTGGTGGCGATGTTGAAGAAAGCCAACATCGAACTCAACCGCAAGATGCTGTCAGACATGGCAGTCCGCCACCCGCAGGCGTTCGCCGCAGTGGTTGCGCAAGCGAAATGATTTGTGTAGGGGCGACCCGACGGGTCGCCCCTACAATATTTAACGGGGGTACAATATTTGCATGAACACCGTTTTGGTCGAACGCGTTCTTCCCACAGGTCAAATAATTCAAATTGTGCAGGGCGACATCACAACCGAAAACGTGGATGCCATCGTCAACGCGGCGAATGAGGATTTGCAACACGGAGGCGGAGTCGCGTGGGCGATATCGAAAAAAGGCGGACAAACGATTCAAACCGAATCGGACGACTGGATTCGCCAACACGGACCCGTCTCCCACTCGCGTCCCGCGTGGACTTCGGGCGGACTCCTCCCCTCGAAGTTTGTCGTCCATGCGGTCGGACCCGTCTGGGGCGCTGGCGACGAGGATCGCAAACTCGCCGATGCGGTGACAGGCTCTTTGCGCGTGGCAGACGAATTGAAGTGTGAATCCATCGCCTTCCCTGCAATTTCAACGGGCATTTTCGGCTTTCCCAAAGATCGCGCGGCGGGGATTATCCTTTCCGCAATCGAAAAATATTTTGAAAGCGCCTCATCCAATCTCAAAGTGGTGAAACTGGTTTTGTTCGATCAAGCGACGGTGGATGTGGTTATCAAGCAATGGAGGATGGATCATGGATAATAAAATCCAGGCTCATCCATAACCCATTAACTATTTTCCATGATTACTTCAAATCAAAACTCGAAGATCAAACTCGTCCGTTCGTTGATGGGACGCGCCAAGGAACGCCGCGAGGCGGGGATGTTTGTTGTGGAGGGCGTGAGACTGGTGGAAGAGGCGGCGAAAGGAGACTGGAGATTAGAGAGTGTTTTATTCGATGAAACGTTGAGCGAGAGGGGAAAATCTCAAGTCTCAAGTCTCAAATCCCGAGGGGTTGAGGTGGAGGAAGTAACCGAAAGTTTGATGAAGTCTCTGAGCGAAACGGAAACTCCGCAGGGAATTCTCGCTGTCATCCAATTCTCCCAATTACCAATTACTAATTACCCGAACTTCATCCTCATCCCCGACCAAATCCGCGACCCAGGGAATCTCGGCACACTGCTTCGCTCCGCCGCGGCGACGGGCGTGCAAGCGGTGTTGATTCCGTCTGAGACGACCGATCCCTTCGCGCCGAAAGTCTTGCGGGCTGGAATGGGCGCGCATTTCCGTGTGCCGATTCGGGAGATGGGCTGGGAGGAAATTCGTGAGGTTTGCAAGTCGGCAGGTTCAAAAGTTTATGTAGCTGACATGGATGGAAAATCTTGTTGGGAAACCGATTTACGTCAGCCGCTTGCTCTCGTCATCGGCGGAGAAGCGGAAGGAGCGAGCGAGGAAGCGCGCAAATTAGCCAATGGGAAAATCAGCATTCCGATGGCTGGGAATGTCGAGTCGCTGAACGCGGGCGTAGCAGGCTCGGTGTTGATGTTTGAGGTGGTGCGGCAAAGAGCAGTAAACAGTCATCAGTGAACAGTCGCTGGTTGAGCGCAAGCAGTCGAAACCAGCGAGTTTCATTAAACAATTTATTTCTTGAAGACAGGTGGTTTCGATACGTCCTTCGTCTTCGCTACGCTACGCTCAGGACTACTCAACCACCGAGTAGAATTGAAACAATGAAAATCCGTTCAATCACTTATTTCTGCAATCCCAAATATTCTCTCGAAGAAAAAATCTTGCAAAAGGCGGGACAGTTCCTCGCGGATGCCAAGTCCGCGTATGAGGCGGCGGGATACGAAGTGCAGACCGTACGGCTGGCGACGGTTCCATTCCCAAAATTGTTGGGCGATGAACACATCAACAAGTTGCTGGAATTGACTCGCCAGATCGCGGACGCGGCTCAAGCGTTGAAGTTCGGCTATGTTTCGTTGGGTCCCGCGTTACCCGAGTCGCCGCGCAGTTATGAATTGATTCCCGATGCGATCTTCGTCTCGAAAAATGTTTTCTTCGGCGGCGTGATGGCGGACAAGACTCGCGGCATTGACCTAGCCGCCATCCGCGCCTGTGCGGAAATCATCGTCAAGTGCGCGACGATCGAGTCGAACGGGTTTGCCAACCTGCAATTCGCCGCGCTGGCAAACGTCCCTGCGGGCGCGCCGTTCTTCCCCGCCGCGTATCATGACAAGGACAAGCCCGCGTTCGCTGTCGCGACCGAGTCCGCCGACCTTGCCGTCCAAGCATTTGAAAATGCGAAGACCATCGAAGAGGGAAGAAATAATCTGATCGCCGAAATCGAAAAGCACGGAAAGCAAATCGCCAAAGTCTCGAAGTCTCTCGCCTCCCGTTCTCCCAAATTCCTCGGCATTGACTTTTCCCTCGCGCCCTTTCCCGACGATGCCCACTCGCTCGGCAACGCGGTCGAGAAAATGGGAATCTCAAAAATCGGATTGCACGGTTCGCTCGCCGCCGCCGCCATCCTCACCGAAGCGGTTGACCGCGCCGACTTCCCCCACACAGGCTTCAGCGGATTCATGCAACCCGTGTTGGAGGATTCCGTCCTTGCGAAGCGCGCCGCCGAAGGGACTCTCACCATTAAAGACGCGCTGCTTTATTCGGCGGTGTGCGGCACAGGGCTGGATACGATTCCGCTGGCGGGAGATACAACCGCCGAACAACTCGTGCCGCTGTTGTTGGACTTGTCCGCGCTGGCGCTGCGCCTCGATAAACCTCTCACCGCGCGGCTGATGCCCATCCCTGGCAAGAAAGCGGGCGATGAGACAAATTTTGATTTTGGATTCTTCGCCAATAGCAAAGTGATGGAATTGGATTCCGAAAAATTGCAGAGTCCCGTTTCAGAAAACGAAGTTTTATCGTTACGTTCCAAAAGATGAGATTTCCTCTCGACGCTTTGTCATTCGATCAACTGTTATGGCTTGTGCCGATCTTCTTCACGCTTCACAATTTGGAAGAAGCCCCATTCATGGAGGCATGGACAAAACGACTGCCGTTGAAAATCTTTCCTGTCGTATCCACTCGCCAGTTCGTCATTGCCGTGACGTTCCTGACCCTCGGCGCGTTTCTCGTCACATTTTGGAGCGTGAACTTTCTGCAAGGCCCGTCAGGCTATTTAATCGTGTTAGGCATACAAGCGGCATTGTTCTTCAACGCCTTCATTCCCCACCTCGCGGCAACGATTCGATTCCACATGTACAGCCCAGGCGCGGTCACCGCGACGTTGATAACCATTCCTTTCTCGCTCTATCTATTTCAGCGGGCGCTCGCCGAACAACTCATTTCATGGAATCAAATTTGGTTTCTTTTGGCTATCGCCCCCTTTGCCATAGTCTTTTTCGCTTTCATTTCACTGCAAATCGGCAAAGCCTTGGACAAGAAAGAATAACTCTCTTTCATCTTTCATCTTTTCTCTTCCTCTCCGCTCTCAACTACCCAACTAACAAACTATCCAACTACCAAACTAAACCCTCACCTTCCACATCGTAAACGGCTCGTCGAATCCTTTCACCTCGCCAGTGAAACGACTCAACACGTCGGGCTTGAGATTTTGAGCAAGGAACTCCTGCACTTCGGGGTCGTTGTGAATTTCCTCCGAGAAGATCAACTCCCCGCCTTGTGAAAAACCTGGCAGGCGCGCGGCGATGTTCACCGTCGAACCGAAATAATCCAAACGATCATTTAAATTCACCACGATGCACGGACCTTTGTGCATCCCCGCTTTGAGCCACAACATCGGCTCGCCGCGTTCCATGATCTTCACTTGCGCCTTCCACACCGCGCGCAACGCCGCGATGGGATGACGGAACGCCGCCATCACCGAATCGCCCATCGTCTTCACGATCGCGCCGCCCTCCGCCGCGATCTCCTCCTCGAGCAATTGGAAATGTTCGCGCACGCGTCCAAACGCGGGCGCATCGCCGATGTTTCGATACAAGCGCGTCGACTCGCGCAAGTCGGTGAACATCAACGTGATCGAACCGACGGAAATTTCCTCGCCTGGACGAATCACCTCGGTAGCGAACAGATCGCGGAAGACTTGCAACGCGGTCACGTCTGCCGCGGTCGCGGCTTGGTCGCCCCATGAAGCGCGCTCCAGCTGAAAGGTTGAGTCCGCGTCGGTGGCGTTGATCAGGTTGAGGGTCGAATGAAGCGAGACGCGGTGGTCTTCGGGGGTCCAGCCGTATTGAGTCACGCGCAAGTCCGCTTTCGATGCGCCGCTCGCGCCTGCGATCACCGCCGCCGATCCGCTCACCGTCAACACGCGCATGTTGTAACGCCCTGGCTCCAGTTGCACGTCGATCGGCAACGAACGCAGAGGCGCCAAAGTTTGCGACAGCGCCACGTGCGGTTGCAATTGCGGACTGCCCACGCAAAACGCCGCGGCAAAATCAACCGCGCGCACCGACGCGTTCGGGCGGAACACCATCTCGATGTTGTGATCGAAGTTCGCACGGAAATCAATTTGGCAGGTACTGCAATGCGAATCGCCGCGCACATCCGCAAGGTTGCTGTGCCCTTCGGTGATGCCGCGGCACGAGGGGCAAAGCAAATCCCACGACATATCCACGATGCCCGCGCGCGTGGCGCGTAAAAACATTTCGAGGACCGCGCGCCGATTGGTTTTCCAATGATCGGCAAGCGCGTATGGGCGAATGCGTTGGATGGACAACTCGTCGGCTTGATCGAGAAAATCTTCGAGACGATTCAGCAATTCGGGATTCGTGCCTTGACGGACAACCGTTTCACTCTGCGATTTGAACCTGCTTCGCCCACCCGCGCTTAACGCGCGCTGACGCGGCATCTCGATGGTTGATTCGCCGCGCTGGATGAGCGCGTCGTACTTTCGGAACACGCGCTCGAATCGATTCTTCGCAATGACGCCGATCGCAAATGGGATACCAATCTGGGCAAGGAGATTCCCCGTGACAAAAATGGATTGATAACTGATGCGTGTCCCGCCCTCGGGCAATGGGTCGAAGCGCGCGTTGACGCGCATCTCGTCAATTGGACCTTTACGGTAGCGGCGCACGATGCCAAACGAGTAGGGATACGTCCACTCGAACGGCTCCTCCTCCCACTCCACGCGCAGGATGGGAAGTTTCATCCGCGCCAACTTCGTCCCTTTGACGTTGCTCAACAACTCGATCTCAGGCTGACCCGTGTCGCGGTTGAAGCGGTTCGTATCCGCCGCGTATTTCCAGATCGCCTCGGGGGAGGATTGGATGTCCCATTGCCAGTTGAAGGTGAATTCTTTTGCCATGTGGATTTGGATGAGGAAAATTGGGATAATTTTACTCAAGATTTATTGCAGGAGGGTTAACATTTCGCAGAAACAAATTTCTTGACAGTAAATGCCGTTATCAATACAATGCGTGTTAGTTGTTTTCGCACTGTAATCGGGAGGAACAATATGGGCAAGAAATCTGTAAAACCAGCTGGAAATAAAAATACACGAGAATGGACTGCGCCAATTTGGGTTGCGGTGATCACAGGCGTTGTCAGTCTTCTCCTGGCGATATTTGCCTTTCCGCCATTTCAGAAATTATTCGACCCCAAGCCGACGACAACACCTACAGTTCCGCCAACTCTGATTGTCGCCGCTACTAATTCACCCGTGCCTGAACCCACTCCTACGCCGACATTCACGTTCACACCGACTGAGGCGTTGGAGCCTTCGCCCACGTTTACCCAAACTCCTGCCCTGCCCATTGGGATGCAGGTCAAGCTCACTGCCAATCAAACTTCTGGCAGACCACCGCTCACGGTAAAACTTGATGCGCGGGATTCTTATCTCCGCGCGGAGAATGGCGAAATCTTCAGTTGCAGAAAGGGAGCCTGCAGTTATGTTTGGTACGTCTACTTGAATGGCCAGGAGTTTATAAAACCTTTGGAAACTCGCGGCACGTTCGAATACACGTTTGACAAGAAAGGCACATATCTTATCAGCGTCTACATCTGTCACGGGGCAGTAAGTCCGATCTGCGGCAGTGGCAGCACGCCCATTATCGTCCAGTAAACAAATCGCTCGGCTTTTCGAAACCCTGCACGCTATCAACCATCGTAATGTCCATCCTCGCGGGCGGGACAGCGCTTTTGACTTTTCGATTCCGTTAGTTTAATCATTGCATAATTGTTGTGCGTCCGCAAACCTCCTGCAAAGCACAAACCAACGCGTCCATGCTATCCTGTGCGCATGGACATCTTCCTGATCGGCGCATTCACAACCCTCATCGTAGTCTTCATCGTAGATACATCACGAAAACGCAGCGCCTACCTGTGCCAGCAGGTAAAGGTCGCGGCGCAGAAGCCTATCAGGAAATAGTTTCATTCTCTCCTCAGCGCACAAGAGCCGGGTCTCCTCCCCGGCTCTTGTGCCGTTAAAAGGTCGTTGTTTCCGCCTCCAGCCTGCCGCGCCAAAAGGAAATCGTTAATAGTACAATCGGACAAACTCACCCGAGAGGCGTTCATGCTCAGAAAATCGTTCGAATTAGAGATTCAGCAGGTTAAAGACGATATCCTTGCCCTGGGGAGCATGGTTGAACAAGCGATCCTCGACTCGGTGGGTGCGTTGAAGAAGCGCGACGTCAAAGCCTCCCAAAAAATTTTCGCCGAAGACCAGGCGATCAACGCGAAGCGCTTTGAGATCGAGAATAAACTCATGGTGCTGATCGCCACCCAGCAACCGATGGCACACGATCTGCGTTTGCTGGCTTCGAGCTTCGAAATCATTTCGGAATTGGAACGCATGGGCGATTACGCCAAAGGTATCGCCAACATCAACATCCGCATGGGAGACGCGCCCTTGCTCAAACCGCTGATTGACGTGCCGCGTATGGCGGAAAAAGGCGCGGACATGTTGCACCGCGCGCTCGTCGCCTTCGCCGCTGAGGATGTGGAAGCCGCCAAGGCAATCCCTATCGAGGACGACGAAGTGGACGCGCTCTACAATCAGGTCTATCACGAGTTGATGATGTTCATCATCCAAGACCCGAAGACCATCGAACGCGCCAACTGGCTGTTATGGGTGGCGCACAACCTCGAACGCGTCGCAGACCGCGTGACGAACATCTGCGAACGCACGGTGTTCATCGTGACAGGCGAAATGCGGGAGATCAAAGCGACGGACGATGAGTTTTGGAAAAATCAGCCGAAGTAAGAAGTAATTTGTAAATGGTAATTGAAGAGCGCGGACGATCAACAACGTCTGCGCTCTTTGTTTCCCTGTTTACTTGTTTCCCTATCCACTCCCCCTACCCCATCCTCCCCGTGATATACGCCTCGGTCAACTCTTGCTTTGGATTCGTGAACATCGAATTTGTCTCTGAAAACTCCACCAACTGACCCAGCCAGAACAGACCTGTGTAATCGGATACGCGGGCGGCTTGTTGCATGTTGTGTGTGACGATGACAATCGTGTAATCCTGCTTCAACTCGGCGATGAGTTCTTCCACGCGCAAAGTAGCGATCGGGTCGAGGGCGGAGGTGGACTCGTCCATGAGAATCACTTCAGGTTGCACGGCGATGACGCGGGCGATGCACAGTCGCTGTTGCTGACCGAGAGCGAGGCTCAAGGCGTCGGCTTTGAGGTCGTCTTTCACATCGTCCCACAGCGCGGCGCGTTCGAGGCTTTCACGGACGACCTTGTCCATCTCCACATCCATGCCCATCACGCGCGGACCGAACGCCACGTTATCGTAAATGGATTGCGGGAACGGGTTAGGCTTCTGGAACACCATCCCCACGCGTTGACGAAGAGTGACCACGTCCATTGTTTCCCCGTAAATATCTTCTCCGTTCAAGAGAATCTTCCCGTCCACGCGTGTGCCTGCAATGGTGTCGTTCATCCGATTCAGGCAACGCAAAAACGTGGACTTGCCGCATCCCGACGGACCGATCAACGCAGTCACTTTACGCGGCTCGATCTCGATGCTGATGTCGGAAAGAGTTTTAGCGTTGGCGTTGTAGTAAAAGTCCAAGTGTTGGACAGAGAAGGCGGACATGGTGCGATTTTATCAAAGAAAGGGATTGAGTCTGCTTTCACGAAGCACCCTTTAGGGCAGCGGGCTTCGTAGGAGTAGCACGGGGGTTCACATCGTACCCTTCAGGGTATCCCCGTGCGATGATGAGGAGGAGAAAAAAGTCGAAGAAAACTGAACCAGCCCGAAGTGAGTCCGAAGCGGTTCTTCATCCAGTATAATTCTCACCAATGAAGCGCGTTGCCGTCCTCTTTCTTCTTTCCTCTTTCATCGTTGCCTCCTGTAGTTCATCATCACAATCCTCCTCCAACACATCAACAAATTACATCGAAAACAAAGGCTCGGATACCATCGTCAATCTTGCGCTGGCGTGGGCAGAGACGTATCAAGCCGAGCGCTCGGACGTGCGAATCTCGGTGACAGGCGGAGGGACAGGCACGGGCATCGCCGCGCTCATCAACAACACAGTGGACATTGCGAGCGCGTCGCGCAGAATCAAAACGGAAGAGATCGAAGCCGCGCAAGCGAACGGCGTGAACCCTGTGGAACATGTCGTAGCCCGTGATGCGATTGCGGTGATCGTGAATCCCGATAACCCCGTCTCGGAGTTGACGCTTCAACAACTCTCGGATATTTACAGCGGCAAGATCAACAACTGGAAAGAGGTCGGCGGCGAAGACAGACCCATCGTGCGACTCTCACGCGAGACCAACTCTGGCACGCACGTCTATTTTTTGGAAACGGTTCTGCGACTGGGAAACAGCGATGATAAAACTTTGTTCTCAACCGACACGTTGTTGCTCCCATCATCGGAGGGAATTATCATCGAAGTGCGGCAAAATCCAAACGCCATTGGCTACGACGGTCTGGGCTATGTGCCAGACGATTTGAAAATGATCGCCATCGCAAAAGAGACAGGCGGCGCGTATGTCCTGCCTTCGATTCCAACGGTGAACGATAAGAGTTATCCCATCGCCCGCGACCTGTACATGTACACCGACGGCGAGCCGACGGGTTTCGTGAAAGATTATTTGGATTGGATTCTTGGCGCAGAAGCGCAGGAGATCGTTGCCGAACTTGGCTTTATGCCTGTTCATTAATGTCATTGCGAGGAGGCTCTGAGCGGAGTGAAACGAAGTCGAAGAGCCGACGAAGCAATCTCGTGTGTGCATTCCAACAATTGTTTGGAGGTTAGGCGAGATTGCTTCGGGAAGAGCGCCCTCGCAATGACATATGGAAAATTATGGAAAAATCCCTCAACTGGCGTGAATTCATCATCACCCGCGCGATCAAAGCCAGCGGCTACTCCGCCATCGTCTTCGTCGCGCTGATCTTTTTCTTCCTCATCCGCGAAGGCGCGCCGACGCTCGGCGAAGTAGACCTCGCCAACCTCTTCAGCGTGCGATGGTATCCCATCGAAGACATGTTCGGCATCCTGCCGCTCATCACAGGCTCGCTCGTCGTCACCATCGGCGCCATGCTCATCGCCTTCCCGCTCGGCATCGGCACAGCCGTTTACATTTCAGAGATCGCCCCGCGCTGGATGCGCGAGATTCTCAAACCCCTCGTGGAATTACTTGGCGGACTCCCCTCGGTCGTTTTGGGATTTCTTGGGATTCTTCTCGTCTCCCCATTCTTACGCGTCTTTCTGGACCTTCCAACTGGTCTGACCGCTTTTACTGGGTCCCTCCTCCTCGGCGGGATCGCCGTGCCGACCATCGTGTCGGTGGCGGAGGACGCGCTCGACGCGGTGCCGCGCTCATATCGTGAAGGCGCGTGGGCGCTCGGCGCGACGCGCTGGCAGACGATCTGGCGCGTCACTCTCCCCGCCGCAAAATCGGGCGTGCTCACCGCCGTCATGCTCGGAATCGGACGCGCCATCGGCGAAACGATGACCGTGATGATGGTGACGGGCAACGCGCCTGTGCTTGCGATCAAACTCGGCAGTCTCTTCTCCCCCGTCCGCACGATGACGGCGACCATCGCCGCAGAGATGGGCGAAGTCGCCAACGGAAGCGTCCACTATCACACGCTGTTCTTCATCGGCATGACGTTGTTCCTGATCTCGTTAGGCGTGAACATCGTCGCCTCGTCGGTCGTCTTCCGTGCGAAGAAACGCGCGGAGAGGATATTGTCATAGATAAACGCTGGTTGAGTAGCCCGAGGCGTTAGCCAAGGGCGTATCGAAACCAGCAGGTATCATAGAAATAAATCGTTACATGAACATTGGTGGTCTCGATACGGGCTTCGCAAAAACCGCTCAGCCCTACTCGACCACCAACATAACTAAAAAATGAAACGCCTCACCCTCAACCGCCACCTCACCGAACGAATCGGATTCACCGCCATCACCATCTTGGCGATGGTCACCGTTTTGCCAATCGTCGGCACGGTCATCTACATTCTCATCCAAGGCGCGCCCGCCATCTCGCTGGAATTCCTCACAGGCTTCCCCCGCGACGGAATGCGCGCAGGCGGAATCTTCCCTGCAATCGTTGGCACACTGTATCTCGCCGTTGGCACAGCCATTTTTTCGGTCCCGCTTGGGATTGCGGCGGCGATCTATCTCGCCGAGTACGCCTCCGACACCCCGCTGACGCGCACGATTCGCATCGCCATCATCAACCTCGCTGGGATTCCTTCCGTCGTCTACGGCTTATTCGGGCTGGGACTCTTCGTTCTCTTCCTCAATTTCGGCACATCCATCCTAGCCGCGTCGCTCACGCTTTCGATCATGACCCTGCCCGTCATCATCTCCACAGCGGAAGAGGCGTTGCGCGCCGTGCCGCAATCGTTCCGCACGGTGAGCATCTCCCTCGGCGCGACTCGCTGGCAGACCATCCGCCGCATCGTGTTGAAAGAATCCCTGCCTGGCATCCTCACAGGAGTCATTCTCGGTCTTGAGCGCGCCGTCGGCGAGACCGCGCCGATCCTCTTCACGGGCGCGGCATTCTTCCTCCCACGCCTCCCCAACTCCCCCTTCGATGCGACGATGGCTTTGCCATATCATCTTTTTGTGATCTCCACCCAAGTCCCTGAAATGCCAGTTCAAATCCAATACGGCACCGCGCTGGTCTTGCTCGTGTTTGTGTTGACCATGAATCTCATCGCGACGGTGATCCGCTCGCGGGCGCGGGCAAGACGGCAGTGGTAATTTTTTGTAGTCGGCGTTCTCTTACGCCGACGGATGCGTTAGAGAACGCATCCTACGCAGGCTATGAACAAAATCATTATCGAATCCCTCTCCCTCCAATATTCCGACGGCACCGAGTCGCTGCGCGACGTCAGCCTCGACATCCGCCAGAACGCGGTGACTGTGTTGTTCGGTCCCGCTGGCGGAGGTAAGTCAACGTTGCTCCGATGTTTGAATCGGCTCAACGATCTCACCGAAGTCAGATCCTCCGCAGGTCGCATCTTGATTGACGGCGAAAACATCCTCGACCCAAAAACGGATGTGATCGCATTGCGGCGCAAAGTGGGCATGGTCTTCGCGCGACCTGTGCCGTTGCCGATGTCCATCCGCGAGAACGTGACCTACGGACTGGAACTCGCAGGCGAAAAACGCCGCGTCAAATTGGATGAAGCGGTGGAACGCAGTTTGAAACTCGCCGCAATTTGGGATGAAGTGAAAGACCGCCTCAACGCGCCCGCCATAGCCCTCTCAGGCGGACAGCAACAACGCGTCTGCCTCGCCCGTGTGTTGGCTCTTCAACCTGAGATCATCCTGCTCGACGAACCGACTTCAGGTCTTGACCCGATCTCCACTGGCAAGGTCGAAGCCGCGCTGCAAGAATTGAAAAAGGATTACACCATCGTCCTCGTGCCCCACTCAGTGCAACAAGCGGGCCGCACCGCCGATTACGCCGCGTTCTTTTTGCAAGGCGAACTCGTCGAATACGGCGAAGGCAAATCCATTTTCACCGCGCCCAAAGAAAAAAAGACCGAGGATTACATCACAGGCAGATTTGGGTAGAGGAAAGTTGTACGTACACAAGGAAATACGTAGACAAGTAAACAAGCGGTTGAAGAACATGTTTGTATATCACAATCGACGGTAGAGCAATCGCATTTGGTTTTTTGATCCGTTAATCTTCGCTAACCTGCACGAATTTTCAAGAATTTATTCGCGCCATTCGTAGATTTGCAGCATTCGTGTTGAAAAATTTCCGACTATAAAAAACATACCGAGCGCCCAGATTGAGGTTGACCATTCTCATGCCTGTGATTACAATGTAAGCACAGACGAAAAACATTATGAATGTCACCCGAACCCAACTTGTGAAAATCGGCAACTCGCGTGGAGTCCGCATCCCCAAACTTTTCATTGACCAGACTCGACTCGGCAATGAAGTGGAGATCGCGGTACAGCGCGGCGCGCTTGTCATTCGTCCCCTCTCGCGTCCGCGCAGCGGCTGGGCGGAACAGTTCCGCGCGATGGCAGAACGCAAAGATGACAAATTACTCGACAAACCTATTCCAACCAAATGGGATAGAAGCGAATGGGTATGGTAGTCAAACGCTTCGACGTTTACCTGATCAATCTCGACCCAACCGTAGGCAGGGAGATCAAGAAAACCCGCCCATGCCTGATCGTTTCCCCCGATGAAATGAACGAACATATCGCCACAGTGATCGTCGCCCCGATGACGACACGCGGGCGGCCTTATCCAACACGCGTGCCTTGTCATTTTCAAGGCAAGAACGGACAAATCGTCCTCGATCAGATCCGAACCGTGGATAAAGCCCGTCTCGTAAAGCGCCTCGGACAAATTAACACAACCACACAAAAAGCAACGCTTGCACTCCTCGCTGAAATGTTCGCGGAATAGGAATCACTCTCGCTCCCCGCTCACCTTCATCCACGCCTTCTTCATGTTCAGCGCGTCCTCTTCCATGATCGGGCTTTCGCACAAAATCCGCCCCGCGCAGCCGAACTCCTTCAATACCTCGAACAGAAAATTGATCTTCAAATCGGATTCCTTCAACGCGAGATGATTCTTCTCGCCTTTGGGACCGTATTCGATTCCCGACAAGTGGACGTGCAGATTCTTCAACGCGTCTTTCCCCAGGGCGGCTTGATACGCTTCGAGCAGCCCGGTCCACTCTTTGACCGTGTTCATCGTCCCGTCGCCGGGACGCGCGTGCAGGTGAGCGAAATCCAAACACGGTTGCACGTTCTTGATTGCCTTGCTCATCGCCAGCGTATCCTCCAACGAACCCAACATCGCGGACTTGCCCATCGTCTCCGGGCGGAGGATGACCGGGTTGCCTTTCTTTTTCAATTCATCCGCGCAACTCTTCAAACGCGGGATGGAAACTTTCAACACTTCGGCGGGCGGTCGTTCAAAATAGGAACCGGGGTGAAAGATGATGTCTGTCGCACCAGCGAGGTTGCCGTAGTGCGCCGCGTCCATCAGCCGTTTCCGTGACTTGGGCCACTCTTCGTCGGTCGCGTTCAAATTGAAGAAGTACGGCGCGTGCACGCTCAACGCGACGCCCTCCTCTTTCGCGGTCTGCTTGATCGCCGCGCACGTCTCCTCCGACACGCGCACTGATTGCACCCAGCCCAACTCGAACGCGGTCAACCCGATGGATTTACTGAACTGAATCGCTCCGACTGAACCGCCAGGTTTCTTGGGCGTGCCAATCGGCGAACCCACTGTGCCGAAATGAAATGAGAGAGCCATATTTTCTCCTTTGGAGTAGCCACAGAGACCACAGAGTTCTCTGAGTTTACTCTCAAAATCTCTGTGCGCTCTGTGGCTAAAAATTAAACCAAGCGCTCACACGCATCCACAACGGCGGACCCAAAATCAACAGACCGATCAACACACCCGCCAGCGCGGCGACCAGCACCGCGCCCGCGCCCACATCCTTGCCCACTTTCGCCAGCGGATGTTTTTGCGGGCTTGCAAGGTCCACAACCGCTTCGATGGCGGTGTTGATGAATTCAGCCGTGAACACCATCGCGATGGTCAAAACCAACACCGCCCAATCGCGCGGCGGGATGTTCAACCACAAACTAAGCAAGACAACCGTCGTCGCAACGATGGAATGAATCCACGCGTTTTGCTGTGTCTTCAAAACATACTGCCAACCGCGCAACGCGTGGCCGATGGATACAATGCGGGAAACGATGAACGATTTGAGACTCATATTATCTTCGAATGATAGGTCGCACAATGTGCAATGCGTACTGCGTATTTCGTACTACGTATTCGGATTACGCAATACGCAGTACGAAGTAATTACTCCTCACGGATTTGAATCTTACCCAAGCCCAGCCCTGCCAAAATTTCCGCCTGCGCCTTCCACATTTTCTTTTTCTCCTTCGCCTCAGCATGGTCGTGACCGAGTAAATGCAACACACCATGGACGACCAGCAATTGCACTTCCGATTCAAGCGCGTGCCCGGCGGCTTTCGCTTGTGCCCGCGCGCGGGGAATCGAGATGAGGATATCGCCGAGGTAGGGCGAACCAGTTACAGGGTCCAATTCAGAAGCGGGGAAGGAGAGCACGTCGGTAGGCGCGTCAATTCCCAAATAATCCCGATTGAGACGTCGAAGCCGCGCATTGTCCGTCAGCACAATCGAGAGGTCCGCGTCGGACGATTGTTTTTGATGCGCCAATGCCGCGCGCGCCGCGCGTTCGAGGAGTTTAGTTGGAAAGTCGAATTTCGATTCGATGTTGATCATCTGTGCTTATGTCATTCTGAGCGACAGCGAAGAATCTCATTTCCTCGGCGCCGTATTCACATTTTCCGTAGCCAAAACTTCATTCGGATACAACACGCGCGGATGATGCGTGCCGCGCAAGATGTTCACGAACGCGTCGGTGATGATGCCAAGATCGCGCAAGGTCAATTGAGTGTTGTCTAACTGTCTCTGCTTTTGCGCGGACTCGATGGTGGACAACACCACTTTTCGAAGCGCATCTTCATCCTGCGGGCGTTCGGCGCGAGCGCGGGCTTCGGCGCCGTCGGCGAGCATGAGGAGCGCGGTCTCGCGCGAACGCGGGCGCGGACCCGGGTAACGGAATTTTTCAGCGTCCACTTTGCTGGCATCGCCGCCCGCGGCTTCGACGGCTTTGTTGTACTGATAGCGCGTGATCATCGTGCCATGATGCTCGAGGATGAAATCGTCGATGCGGCGCGGCAGGCGGTGTTGACGCGCCAGCGCCACCCCGTCGCTGACGTGCGCGATGATCGTCCTCGCGGCTTCCGCGGGATCGAGATCGTCATGCGGATTCATTTCACCTTGCGCCTGATTTTCGATGAAGAACATCGGGTTCATCGCTTTGCCCACATCGTGGAACATCGCGCCGACGCGCGTGAGTAACGCGTCCGCGCCGACAAGTTCCGCCGCTTGCTCCGCGAGATTGGCGACTTGCAAACTATGCTGGTAGGTGCCGGGCGCGTTGCGTAAAAAGAACTGCAACAACGGCGAATCGGGACGCGAGATTTCGATCAACTGCAAAGCGGTTGTGAGACCGAGCGTCTGCGCGAGAAAATATTGAGAGAGCAACGCGATGCTCGAAGAGGCAAGACCGCTGAAGATCGCCGCGCCGACCAGTTCGAGCAAGCCCGCGGCATCCGTCGGCGTGAATGGGATGCGGAACGCCATCAACACCACCACGCCTGAAATCGCGATCGCGATCCCCGCGCGGAAGAACGTCCAAACGCGCCGAGCCGCGCCGAGCACCAACACACCGATCAAGGAAGAGACGAGATAATAAGGCAATAAATCCAATGTGTTCGGCAAACCATACGGCGCGAGCAGTGAGATCGCCACCGAAAACACGATCCCCACTTCCACGCCGAACAGGGTGGCGATCAACAATCCCAGCGCGGGCAGAGGAAAGGCATACGGCACTACGGTCCGATCGGGGATGCTCAAACGCGCGGCAACGATAAATGCCGCAAAGATCAACGCGATCACCGTGAGACTGCGCGCATCGAACAGGAACTGCATGCGCCGCCGCGAAAAATACAAACGGATATAGATGGCAATGCCCAACACCAACGCGCCCGCGCCGGCATATCCCTGCCACGCGTTCTCAACGCGAATCAGACCGAACTGTTCGAGCGCTTCGAGTTGCGCCGGCGTGACGAGTTGCCCGCGCAAGACGATGATCTGCCCCGGCTTATATTCCACGACGACGGGCGTCACCGCCTCACGCGCGGACTGGCGGGCAGTTTCCGTCAATTCAGCGTTATACACAGTGTTAGGCGCGATGAAGGCAGTGACCAGTTCCACCACGATATTGGCTTCGCGTTCGTTCATCGAAAGGCTCACCAACGGAGGCACGCTGCGACGCACTGTATCCACATCTTCTTCGCGGATGCTCCGCCGCATCACCTGCTCCAACACGTCCAACGCTTCCTGCTGAACCGCATCCCAACGCGTCGAACCCAACAAGACGATCTGTGCGATCGTTTCAGTCGGCAATGTAACGTCGCCTAACGCGGCAATATCCGTTTCTTTCTTCAAGCGGGTGGAGTTTTGATCCTCGCGCACAGATGTGATGGATTGCAAAGCCGAGCGCAAATTCTCGCTCTGCTGACGCGCGATCGCAGGGTTCGGACCGGCATACACCGGCGCGACCGCATTCTCTGCGGCGGAACGCGCCTCCTCCGTTCGCACCTTGCTTTCATATTGAAGCGCGCGCGGCGCCTGGAAATTCTCCGGCGATACATCCCCCGCTTGTAATGTCGTGGTGGTTGGGCTTAACCATTCCGGGAAGATCAGCGCAATATACGAGATCGCGCTCACCAACAGGAGCAGAACGGCTTGCAGTGTACGAATGCGTGGAGGCATCTGCCGATGCCGCGCGGGAATCGTCCCCATCTTAGGTCGAAAGAATTCGTCGCAAAGACGCGGAAACGTCGAGAGCTTCTAAAAAAGAATCTCTGCGACTCCGCGACTCAGTGGCAAACATTGTAGAAATCATTATTTCGGCTGGAGCGCTTCCTTCACCGCGGCACTGACCATATCGTTCGGCGCGCGTCCTGCCACTTTGGGCATCACAGCTTTCATCACCTTGCCCATATCGCCGGGACCGGTCGCGCCCGACTCCGCGATAGCGGCTTGCACGAGCGCGCGCAGTTCTTCGGCAGGCATCGCCTTCGGCAGGAAGACTTCGAGAACTTTGATCTCGGCTTCGTTGGCTTCGATCAAATCAGCGCGCTCGGCTTTCTTCGCTTCTTCGATCGCCTCGCGGCGGTTCTTAACCTCCTTTTGGATGAGATTCATCACCGCTGTATCGTCCAGTTCGACGCGTTTATCCACTTCCGCCTGTTTGACGGCGGCAAGGACCATCCGCACCGTTCGCTTGCGGACCTCGTCGCCGCTCTTCATGGCGTCTTTCATGGATTCGTTGAGTTGTGTTTTGATTGTCATGGAAAGGATTATAGCAGAGAAGCAGTTAACGATTCTTAATCGCTGATGGTATGCAGTTTCCCCATAGCCATGTCGCCCTGAGTCCACAAAAGGTCTCTACGATAATCGTAGAGGTTCTTCGCTCCGCTCAGAACGACATTGAGTAAAGTGATTAATCAGCCACAGAGCAGAAAAGGGTTTTCTCAAAGAACTCAGCGATCTCTGTGGCTACGACCTACAAGGATTTCAACGCAAATCATTTAATCGCGCCAAAAGAGATCTCCGCAAAATTATCAAGGAACAACGTCATTCCCGTATCGGCGGCTTTGGCGGTGAACGTCCAGTTTAAGCCATCCCATTTCTCCCCAATGGTTTCTTTATAAATGATAAAACTGGACGGATCATCCGGTATCCACATCAGCGCGATGAAATTTCCATCATGCCCGATACCGACCATGAAGTTATACCAGCGGTCTGGATGAGGCTGAAAGTTGCCCTGCAAAATTTTGTGCCCGAGCGCGTTCGGTCCCTGCGTCAGATTGGCTTGAGGATAGTCGAAGCCGAACACGCCGAACCGTCGGTATGAATCGGTCTCGTATTCCCCCGCTTCGAGAATGAATTCGAATTGCGATCCCTTTGTATATTTGAACTCCAAAACCACGCCCTGTCCTTCACCGAAAGTGTGATTGCGAACCAGACCGGAACTCCAATCTTCCTGACCGGTGATCTCGAACATCCCATCGCTTAACTTGCCGGTGCCGGGGTTATACGTTGTCCAGCCATCCACTGTGCTGAAATCGTCGAACGCCGTTACACGGATATCCGATAGAAATTCGGATAGGTTGGATGGCGGGGCGATCGTAGCCGTCGGCGGAAGCGGCGTGGAGGTCGCCTCCGGCGCGGATGTGGATACCGGCGGCGCGGCAGTCGCCTCTTCCGCAAGTGCGGTTGGCGCGCCAGCGGAAATATTACACGCCAGTGAAGTCAGGGCGAGGAGAAGCAGGAAGTGTGTAAGTTTTGGTTTCATGAGATACCTTAAATGAAATTATAGCAGAGACAACCGTTCATTTCTTTGCTCCTGTCAACGCAGTTGTGATGCCCAACCCCACATAGATTAACCCTGCGAAATATCTTCCGCCGGTTTGGAATTGACGGTTGCCGCGCAATTTATCCGCGAATGAACTAACGATCAGCGCGTACATACTGTCTGTGACGATCGCCAGCCCGACAAAGATCGCGCCGAGCAGGAGGTTTTGAGCGAAAACATTGCCGCGCGTCGGGTCAATGAATTGCGGAAGGAAAGCCAAGAAGAATAACGCCGTCTTCGGGTTGAGGATGTTGACGGCAAATCCCTGCCAATAAATTTGCGAGAGGCTTTCCTTTTTGATTTCGTTCTCCGCGCCGTTTTCCGGCGAGATCAATTTACGAACGCCGAGATAGATCAAATACGCCGCGCCGATGTATTTCACCACGTCAAACGCGAGCGCGGACGAGAGCAAAAGCGCCGAAAGCCCGAGCGCGGCGGCGAGCGCTTGCAGAAAGTTCGCCGTCTCGATGGCAAGCACGGAAACGAGACCGGCGGCGCGCCCCTGGCTGGCGCTGCGGGCGGCGATGTATAACACGGCTGGTCCGGGCGCCAACAGCAAGGCTAGCGTAGCAAGAATAAAAAAGTAGAGTTGGGAGGCTTCAATCATGATAGTTCCTTTAGAGAGTGTTTCGAAAACCAAAATTCACCACAGATAAACATGGATGAACGTTGATTTTTTTGACGAAAAGCTGGGAGAAATCGTTTGAAATCCAAATTGATCTGGGCGTTTCACGGTCTGTGATTAATAAATCGAATTTCACAACGCTTTCTTAGCCGTTGAAGAGTGCGATCAATTCGCGCGGCAGTCCGGACATGGTCTTTTCGTATTCGATGCGCGTGCGCTTGATGGCGGCTTGCATGGCGTATTCGAATTTGAATCCTTGCTCGGGCGAGTCGAGATTCATCCACGCGTGCGAGTCGCGCGGGATGAGAGGCAGAACGTAACGGCGAAGGCTCTTCACAAAGTACAAATATTCCAGCGGTGGATACGTCTTGCCAGAGCGGAGGTCGGGGCTGTGGATCAGGTCGGGGTGGAGCGGGTCAATTTCACTCGGCAGAGGAGGCGTTTGTCCGTCGAAGCGATTCAGCCAGAGGGTGACGTAGTTCGAATGGGCGTAGAAATCCTGCACGGTGTGAGTCATCCGCCCGAACGCCGCCCATGCGGATTTTGCATCCTTCTTTTGCAACGACTCGACCGTGAGCGCGCGTTGTTGTTCGATATAGCGATACGTTTTCTCGAAGGCGTTGTTGTCGAAGTGAAACTCGTCGTGACCGAACTGACCGGCAAAGCGATCTTGATGGATGTTGGCGTTGGTCATCTCGCCAACGGCGCGGGCGCCGAGATGATCGCCCAGCGCTTCGAACATGATTTCGATGTGATATTCGGTGAGCATTTGCCTGATTATAAGCGTGAAAAGATATTCATTGTTTAACCCTTTGTTTAGCCACAGAGTTCACAGAGACCATTGATTTTTTTCTCTGCGGTCTCTGTGCTGAAGAGATTCACAAGAGACGCGCCAAGACAAAGGTTATAATGCCGCTATGAGATTTTACACAACCAAAGGCGACGACGGTACAACAGGCTTGCTCGGCGAAGGACGCGTGACGAAATATCACGCTCGCATCGAGGCGATCGGCACGTTAGACGAATCCACCGCGGTGCTGGGGCTGGCGCGCGCGCAATGCCTCGACCCGCGTTCCGCGCCGATCATTTTGGAAACCCAGCGCGACCTCTACAAGTTGATGGCGGAAGTGGCGGCGACGCCGGAGAATGCAGGGAAGTTCCGCTCCATCGACGCGGCGCGCGTGACCTGGCTTGAGGAGCAGACCGACGCGTTGAGCGAAGTCGTTGACATGCCGAAGGAATTTATCGTGTCTGGCGATTCGCTGGCGGGAGCGGCGTTGTCGCTGGCGCGCGCCATCATCCGCCGCGCCGAACGCCGCGTGGTGGAACTGCACGATGAGCAGGAAGTTTCCAACCCGGAATTACAACGATATTTGAACCGATTATCGTCGTTGTGCTTTGTGCTCGAATTGCTGGAGAATCAAGCAGCGGGACACCGAACGACGTTGGCGAAATCGTAAATTTTATTCTTAGGGGCACGGCGAATTAAGGGATCGTCAATATCCGAGAGGCGCTAGAAGGATGGGCTAAACCATTTGTTTGCCACAGAGCGCACAGAGTTCACAGAGTTTTTTCTCAAAATCTCTGTTAACTCTGTGGCTAAGCCCACGAGGTTAGCCACTCTCCAAGACTCGTGTGAGTTTCGTCGTATCCTTATAATATTTCAATAAAGAGAAACCCATGAACCCAGAAGAATTCCGAAGAGTCGGACATCAACTCATTGATTGGATCGCGGATTATCGCGCGCGCATCGCCGAATTCCCAGTGCGGTCGCAAGTGCAACCCGGCGAGATTCGCGCGCAACTTCCCTCCGCGCCGCCAAACAAGCCCGAATCATTCGACAACATTTTCAACGACCTTGAAAAGATAATCATGCCGGGCTTGTCGCACTTTCAATCCCCAAAATTCTTCGGCTACTTTCCCGCCAATGGCGAACTCTCGTCGGTGTTGGGCGATTATCTCAGCACGGGCTTGGGCGCGCTCGGTCTCTCGTGGCAATCGAGTCCCGCACTAACTGAGCTCGAAGAACTCGTCACCGACTGGATGCGCCAGATGACCGGCCTTTCCGATTCTTGGAGCGGCGTGATTCAAGACGCCGCCTCCACATGCACGCTGGTCGCGTTGATGTCTGCCCGCGAGCGCGCCTCGAATTACTCGTTGTCACGCGGCGGTCTGCAAGGCGAATCCAATCCGCTCATCGTGTACGTTTCAAGTCACAGCCACAGTTCCGTCGAGAAAGCGGCTCTGCTTGCGGGATTCGGACGCGCCAATCTTCGATTCATAGACGTGGACGAATCCTTCGCAATGAAACCGGACGCGCTCAAACAAACGCTTCAATCCGACCTTGCGGCTGGATTCACACCGTGTGCCGTCGTCGCCACCACAGGGACCACCGCCACGACCGCGCTCGACCCGGTCAAAGCGATCGCTGAAATCGCGCGCGAATACAAACTGTGGCTCCACGTGGACGCCGCCATGGCTGGCTCGGCAATGATCCTGCCGGAATGTCGTTGGATGTGGGACGGAATCGAAGGCGCGGACTCTTTGGTGATGAACCCGCACAAGTGGCTCGGCGCGGCGTTCGATTGCTCGTTGTATTTCGTGCGCGACCCCGAACATCTCATCCGCGTGATGAGCACGAACCCCAGTTACCTGCAAAGCGCGGTGGATAGCAAAGTGAAAAATTTGCGCGATTGGGGCATCCCGCTGGGACGCCGCTTCCGCGCCTTGAAGTTATGGCTTTTGATCCGCGAACAAGGTGTGGAAAAATTACAAACGCGCCTGCGACGCGATCTCGCCAATGCAAAATGGTTCGCGGAACAGGTAAAGTCAACTTCCAATTGGCGTTTGCTAAATCCAGTTCACTTGCAAACCATCTGCGTCCGTCACGAGCCGCCCGGCTTGGAGGGCGAGGCGCTAGACGAACACACCCTCGACTGGGTGGAACGCGTCAACAATTCCGGCGAGGCGTATCTAACGCCCGCTGTCCTCGATGGACGGTGGATGGTGCGCGTGTCAATCGGCGCGATTCCTACCGAGCGTCATCATGTGCAAGAGTTATGGGACCTCATGCGGCAGAGCGCTGAGGAAATGTAGAAGCAGACTCGCTATCCATACACCGCGATCAACACAACTCCGGCGAAGATCACGAACGCGCCGACCACGCGCACGCCTCCCATTTTCTCGTTGAGGAACCACCAACCGGTCAACGCGCCGAAGACGACGCTGACCTCCCTCACCGCGCCGGCATAACTCAGCGGGGCAATCGAGTACGCGAAGACTGCCATCAAGTACGCCAACACACCCAACACACCCGCCAGCGCGATCGCCACCGGCTGTTTGACCAACGCGCCCTTCACACGCGCCCAGTCGTACCGTCGGAAAATGAACGGCGAAATGATGAGCGGCACGAGCGTGAACATGGTCATCACATAGGGCATGGCGTATCCATTCTTTACTGCGGAACCGTCAATGGTGGAATAGATCGAGATCAGGAAGGCGATGAAGAGCGCGACCGCCACGCCCTTGAAATGGACGCGAGTGACGTGCGCCTGCGTCAACGCGTTGACGCCGATGATCATCAATCCGCCAATGATCAACGCCAAACCAAGCAATCCACCGGCAGTCAACGCTTCGCGGAGAAAGATGAACGCCCACAGGGCAATAAAGGCTGGCGCCGCGCCGCGCGCTACGGGGTACACCAATGAAAAATCGTTATCGCGATAGGCATACGAAAGCATGATGAAATACGCCGCCTCGACGCACACACTGACGATGGCAAAGATCCACATTTCGCGCGGGGGCAGACCCGTAAAAAACAGCGCGACGATCGCAAACGCGCCGCCGAAAGTGACCATCCAAAAGGTGACAATGTACTTGTCTTCGGCTTGTTTGATGAGCAAATTCCAAGCGGTGTGAAGTATGGCGCTGACGAGCAGGATGGCAATGGCAAAAATGGACATGGCTGGACGAATTTACCATAAAACTGCATGAGTAAACAGTTGCATTTATTACGCCCTCTGCGTATACTTACGCTAACACCTTACTGGAGGATGCGATGAAAACATTCAGACCCCTGTTCTTTGCAATTTCGTTCATTCTGATCGTCGGGCTGGCTTGTTCGCCAGGCGGCGGAGGCGACACCCCCGCCCAGCCGACCCAACCGCCGCAACAACCGCCGACGCAAGCGCCTGCGCCGACCCAACCGCCTGCCCAACCTCAGGCGACCAATACCGAGGCGTCTGCTCCCGAGCCGCCCCAATCTGAATTCTTCACGGAAGAATTCGATTCAGACCCCGGTTCCAATTGGGTGACCGACATCATTGGACCCGGCGCCGATGCCCACGCTGATTCGGTGGTCACCAACTTTGATAACAGCCGCTTCCGCATCGAACTGCCTGAAGACAATCTCTATTTCTACTACACGTATGTCGCTCAGGATTATGAAGATGTTCGTATTGACCTGCGTGCCGACAACCGCGGTGTAAACTCCAACAATGTCAGCCTCACTTGCAGAGGCAGTAAAGATGGTTGGTATGAGTGGAGCGTCGGCAGCGACGGCTTATGGTATTTATACGCCGTCACAGATAAATTCAACCTGATCACCAACGGCGGCACGAATTCCCTCAAACAGGGCAAAGAAGTGAACGAATATACAATGATCTGCGAAGGCAGGAAGATCTCCATGTTCGTCAATGGCGTGGAACTCAAATTAAGCCCGGTCACTGAAAACAAATACGGATTACGCGATGGAAATGTTGGGTTCAACATCTCCTCCCTCGATGTTACGCCCGTGATCGTGGAAGTGGATTGGTTCAAGATCAGCGAACCGTAAACGATAACAATAGGAAGACTCCGAGTTCTTGATGAACTCGGAGTTTTTGTTTAAGCGTGAAAAAATCATGTATACTTTCACGAACCTGTTATCAAAAAGGAGAAACCATGAAAACTTTTCGCCCCTTATTTTTTATCACAGCAATGATCCTCGTAGTGGGCTTGGCGTGCGGAGCCTCTGGCGGTGATACACCGGAAGATCCTGCGCAACCTCAGCAGGATCAGCCGCAGGACCCGCACCCGCCCGCGCAAGATGATCCGCAATCAACTCAGCCCCCGCAGGCAGAGGAACCATCCGGTTCGATGTACTTTACCGAGGAATTCGATCAAGACCCGGGTTGGCGGTACTTCCTGACCTCCGGCGAGGATAAAACAGATTTCATCAAAATCGAGTTCACAGATAGTTTGATGATCTTTGACCTTGAGGAAACCGGTATCTTTGCCTATTACATGTATGAAGATCATAGCTACGAAGATGTGCGCATCGACATCCGCGCGGAGAACCGCGGCAAGAACAATAACAACGTTAGCCTGATCTGCCGCTACAGCGACGAGGGCTGGTACGAGTTCAGCACCGAAGGCGGCGGGCTGTGGTACTTGTATGCCGTGACGTTCAACGAAGAAAGTAAGCCGGTCTACAAGCGCATTGACAACGGCGGCGCGTCATCTCTCAAACAAGGCAAGGAAGTGAACGAATATGGCATGCTCTGCGAAGGAGAGGAAATCACCCTATTCGTGAACGGCAAAGAGCTCAAAAACAGAGTGGAAGACGATTACTCATTCCGTGAGGGTCAGGTTGGATTCAACATTTCATCGTTGAACGTATACCCGATCATTCTCGAAGTGGATTGGTTCAAGGTCAGCGAGCCGTAAGAAAATAGCAAACACAAAAACCTCCGAGTATTTGAAAAACTCGGAGGTTTTATTTGATACAAATCATGCTCGTGCAGGTTCTGAGATCCTGCACGAGCATTGCTATTTAATACAATGGCAACTTCGCCCCTGTGACCTTCCCCGCGTCATCCGAAAACAAATAAAGGATCGCGGCGACGATCTCTTCGGGCGTTGCGCCGATCCCTTTGCCTTCAACATCAATCGCTTTGACTTGGATGATGTTCGCGGTCACATTGGACTCTTTGAGTTCGGCGGCGAGCGTGAGCATTAACGTCTCTTGCGCGGCTTTGGCGGCGGTGTATGCACCCCGCTTCGGCAACGGACTGGAAACGCCCGATGGCGAAACCGTGATCACGCGTCCCCATTTGCTTTTTTCGAGTAGCGGCATGAACGTTTGGAAGAGATGAATCGTCGTCCACACGTGTTGACCCAGCATCGAATCGAAATCATCCACAGCCGTTTCGGGAATCGTTTTGCCGCCGAGCCAGCCGCCGATGAGATGGATCAACCCGTGGACTCCGCCGAACTTGGCAGAGACAACCTCCCCGGCGGAATGAACCGCCTGTCCATCACGCAGATCGAGAATCGCAGTGTGGAGTCGCTCGCTCGGTAAATTCGAATCGCGGACGAGGGAATCCATTTTCTCGCGGTCGTTGCCGAACAAGACCAACGAATGACCGCGCTCTGCAAACGCCTGCGCGGTTTTCTTGCCGAGCGCGCCGGTCGCGCCGGTGATCACGATTGTTTTCGCGCCCTCTCCCATTGGGAGAGGGTTGGGGTGAGGGTTATTCATTTATACGCCGATCTCCAATTCGCTCATGCCCTTGATAAACGGGCGGTCGCTTTGCTCGGGCAAATGTTCCTTGCCGTGGAAGTCAATGAGATGCCCGGACTTGGCGGCTTTCGTTTCGAGATAAAAACGATTGTACTCGTTCGGCTCCATGATGTGCGGGATGCGATCCGACACTTGGATGCCGTAATCAATGAGCTGTTGAATTTTCTTCGGGTTGTTGGTGATGAGTTGCACGGATTGAAGCTTGAGCGACATGAGCATGTGCGCGGCAACCGCGTAATCGCGTTCATCGTCGCGGAAGCCAAGCGCGTGATTCGCCTCCACCGTGTCGAGTCCTTGGTCTTGCAAACTGTACGCGCGGATTTTGTTGATCAGCCCGATGCCGCGCCCCTCCTGCCGCAGATACAACACCATGCCGCACTCCATGCCGCCGATCATTTTCAACGACGCTTCCAATTGGTCGCGGCAATCGCAACGCAACGAGCCGAGCGCGTCGCCGGTCAAACACTCAGAATGCAAACGCACCGGCACATCGCTCGCGCCGATCACATCGCCTTTCACGATGGCGACATGTTCTTTGCCGTCACGGTTATTCTCGAACGCGATGATATGAAATTCTCCGAAGCGCGTGGGCAGTTCCGCCAGCGCGACCACGCGCACGCACACTTTATCTTTGCCGATCCCCTCGCATTCGTGTTCGCCTTCGTTTTGAAGCAACACATCGAACTTTTCATGCAGGTCTGTAATCATCTCTACCTCACTATCGAATATTTTAAAAGGACTCCGCCGTCGTCCCATTTCTCCACGTCGATCAATTTCAATTGGACGGCTGCGCTTCTTTCTACGCCTTCGCCTGCCGCAAGCGTGGGAGCGGATTCGCCCCCGAAGATCAACGGCGCGACGAACGCGTACACCTCGTCCACCAACCCGAGCCGCAACAATTCAAAGTTGAGCGTCGCGCCGCCTTCCACCATCAAACGCTTCACGCCAAGTTCGGCAAGCGTTTGCAGCATTTGAGTCAAATCGACGCGTGCGGATGTGTGAACAAAGACTTCCACGCCAAGCGAACGGAGCAGGTCAAGTTTGTCTTTAGATGTACGGTTTGTAGTAAATATTACGACCCTTGCCGCCCCATCGCGTAAGAATTTTGAATGACTTTCAAGGTTCGCTTCTGACACCACGCCGACTTTCATCGGATTCTCAGCCAGCCCGCGCGCCACGCGTTCCGCGCGCAGCGCTTCGGATTTCACGGTCAATTTCGGGTCTTCATCGAGGAGCGTTCGTCCGCCCACCATCACCGCGTCCGCTTCGGCGCGCAATTGATCCACGCGCTCTTTATCGCGCGCCGAGGAGATCGCCGCGCCTTTGCGCGCAACGGTGTCTATCTTGCCGTCGGCGGTCATCGCCACATTGATGAACACAAATGGGCGTTTCATCTTTCAATTGTAATGCGATAATCATGTTAGAATTTCGTGACTTTGGTTAGGGCGCGCTCACGGAATTAGTATGTTTTCCGGTTGTAAAGAAACTACAGACCAAGAGGAGACTGCATGACCGGCAAGAAGGAACGAGTGGTGGTCACCGGGATGGGTATTGCCAGTCCACTCGGTTGTACTGTATCTGAATTCTGGGACGGTTTGCTGGCTGGCAAATCCGGCGTCGGGTCGTTGGAAGGCGGCATTTTCTCCGGCATGCACACGAAGATCGGCGGGGTGGTTTGGGATTACGACGAAAAAAAATATTTCGACATCAAAGACGCCCGGCGCATGAGCCGCTCTTCACAGTTGGGAATGGTCGCGGCGGAGCAGGCGATCTCCGAAGCGAAACTCGAAAACGACAAAGTTGACCGCGAGCGAATCGGCGTGATGGTTGGCAGTTCCATCGGCGGCTACAGCGCGGCGGACCCATACTTCATGAACTTTTACAAAACCGACCGCCTCAGCCCATACACCATCCCGATTTCAATGAACATCGGACCCGGCTCGAACATTTCGATCAAGCACGGCTTTCAAGGTCCGCTCTTCAACGTGGACGCGGCTTGTTCCACCGCCGCGCACACCATCGGCAACGCCTTCAACATGATTCGCAACGGAAGTTTGCAAGTGGCAGTCACTGGCGCGGCGGATTGTCCGTTTTCGCCCGGCGTGGTCGAAGCGTGGATGGCGCTACGCGCCGTATCCACGCGCGACGATAACCCAGCGGAGGCGTGCCGCCCGTTCAGCGCCGACCGAGACGGGATGGTCTTGGGGGAAGGGGCAGGCGTCCTGGTGGTCGAAGCGGAAAGTCACGCGTTGGCGCGCGGCGTTCCCATCCTCGCCGAACTCAAAGGCTACGGCGCGTCCGCGGACAGTCATCACCTCACCCAGCCGTCCCAAAAGGGACCCGCCCTCGCCATGCGCCGCGCGTTGAACGACGCGGGCATGACCATTGACAATATTGATTACATAAACGCGCACGCCACAGGCACCGAATGGAACGACAAAAACGAAACGAACGCCATCAAAGAAGTTTTCGGCGAGCGCGCGTATCAAATCCCTGTGGTCGGCAACAAAGCCGCGTTCGGACATTCCATCGCGGGGAGCGGCGCGCTGGAGTTGATCGGTTGCATCTTGTCGCTGCGCGATCAGGTCGTGCCGCCGACGATCAATTACAAAGTCCCCGACCCCGAATGCGACCTCGATTACATCACCGAGGGCAAACGCAGTCTGCCGCTGAAAAATATCATGAGCAATTCATTTGCCTTTGGCGGAAGCAACGCGGTGTTAATCGTGGGGAAATACGAAGCCGCGCATTGAACCGAATCCACACATGCGAATCAAATTAATAACTGCGCTGGTCTTTATCCTGACCGCCAGTTTTTATATTCTCACTCTTTCGCCGTCGTTGGCATGGGGCGACGGAGTCAAACTGCAGACCGAAGCCATCACTGGCGAATCGTTCCTGTTCTCCGAGATGCCGCCGCAGGAATTCACGCCCGACTCGTTTATCTTTTCGAAAGTAGGCGTGGCGGCGTGGGATCATCCACTCTACATCATGCTTGGGCGCACGCTGGTAAAAACATTCCCATCCGTGAATCCATTATGGCTGGTCAATCTCATCTCGGCGATTTTCGGCGCCGCAAGCGTAACGGTCGTCTTTCTCATCGCTCATCGGCTGACATTATCCATCGTCGCATCTACGTTCGCCGCGCTCGCGCTCGCAGTCTCGCACACATTTTGGTGGCACTCCTCCACGCCCGAAGTCTATACGTTGTTCATCTTTCTCCTGCTCGTCAGTTATATCTTCTTCGATGAATACGAAAAATCCAAACAAAATAAATTCCTCATCGGCAGCGCGTTCTTTCTGGGGCTGGCGGCATCGAATCACATCCTCGCATTTTTGGCTCTGCCCGCGTTCGGGCTTTACAGTGTTCTTTCAAAGCATTATCCGCGTTTCGAAATCAACAGCCTGAAAAAATTTGTTTACCTCGCGCTCGGGTTCCTGCTCGGTTTTTCGTTGTACATCGTTCAATTCATCCGCGTCGCCCGCGCGCTGTCCATCAACGAAACCGTCGGACCCGCGCTCGGCTCGACCTTCCTCAGCCGCCTCGACTTTTTCTCGCCGACCGTGTTGGGCAACAGTCTGCTCACCTACGCGGGCTTCCTCGCGTTTCAATTCGGTCCGCTCGGAATTTTGCTAGGCATCCTCGGCATCCGCCGCGCGTTTGTCAACGCCGACGCCTCGCCGCGCAAAGCCTTCGCATTTTTCATCGTGTTCATGCTCTTCGGAATTTTCTATCGCGTCACCGACCAATTCGCTTTTTTTCTGACGTCGTACATTTTCTTTGCGATCTTGATGGCGCTCGGCGCAAACCATTTTTTCACGACTCTGCGGACAAAACCCCGCTTCATTCTGACCTTCATCCTGTTTCTAACCATTCTGCTCACTCCGCCCTTCTACCGTTCCGTCCCGCGCCTCGCCGAACGCAACGGCGTGGACGATTCCTTCCTCGGCATCCCGCAGATCGGCGTCGGTCTACGCGACGGGTTCGCCTATTACATTGACCCCAACAAGCGCGGCGACTTCAACGCCTACAATTTCGGAAACGACACGCTGACGAAACTTCCTCCAAACGCCGTTGTCATCGCCGAGTGGTACACCGACACCGACGAATATTTCATCTTTCGCTATTTCCAAAAAGTGGAAGAGTTACGCCCAGACGTGACCATCCTCGGCTGGCCCACCGACGACCCATTCATGTTCGATTCTCAACTCGTCTTGAACGCAATCGAAGATTCGATCCCCATGCGCCCCGTGTATCTCGCCTCGCTGAGCGAAAAATTCTACGCCGCACCCAAGTTAATCGAAACGTATTGCATCGTCCCTGAAAATAATTTATATCGGCTGTACGAACGAAGCGCCAGCGATGCTCAATGCCTTGGAATGGATTCTATTTCCCCGTAGAGTTGAGATAATTGTAACTTTCCAATTAAATCTAACAATCCAATCGCGTCGAGCGGAGGGGATGCGCTCGTTGCATCCCCGTAGACGAGACGCAATACTCCTTGCACACCTGCGCTTCGTCTGCGCTTCGCTCCGCTCAGCGCGATAGTTTATTGCTAGAATAATTTATTAATCTGCAAATATCTCGCCCTACTCCCAAACCCAAAATCTAAAATCAAGCTCGATTCCCCGCACAGCCAACGCGCCAGCATAGCCTGAATCCACATCGAGCGGAAGCATCGTCCACTGCGCGGCTTCTTCCGCGTTGGGGCGCGTCGCGCGGAGGAGGGCAGGCTCGCCAAGCGACACATCGAAACTATCCAGTGGAAGCGATAGCCCAAGTCCCTGCGCTTTGATGTACGCTTCCTTGCGCGTCCAGCAGTTGAAAAAGCCGTTGAGTCTCTGTGCGGGAGGCAACGCCGTCAACTCGGAGACTTCACGCGGCGAGAAATTGCGCCGCGCAAGTTCTTCGATTTCAACCTCCGCGCGGATTTGCTCCACATCCACGCCGATATTTCGTCCACGCGTGGCGGCGATCAACGCGTAATCGCCAGAGTGCGAGAGGTTGAATTCAAGTTCACGGTCGGTGAGGAATGGCTTGCCGTATTCGTTGATGGAAAACGACAATTGCTCTGGCGCGCGATGAAGATACCGCGCAAGGATGCCGCGCAGGCTGGCATGGCTGACAATGTAACGACTGCGATCTTTCTCGAAGTGAAATTTTGCGGCGCGCTGGCGTTCCTCCGCTGAGAGGGCGCTTTCATCTGGAGGAAATGAAACAAGATGGACGCGCCACACGTCCACTTGATTGGAAGATAATTCTAAGATTTCGGGAGGATTCAACCATTCAGTCATAATTCTGCACCGATGATTTCAAGGATCGATTCTTTGTTGGCGTTGATAAAGAAGTGGTCGCCAGGGAAGTAGCGCGACTTGAAAGATGCAGATGTGTGCGAAGCCCAACCTTCAATCTCTGCGCGGCTGACGCGGGGGTCGCCGTCCCCGCCGAGGGCAACGATTGGAATATCGAGCGGCGGCTCATCGTTGTAGCGATAGGTTTCGGCGGCTTCAAAGTCGGCGCGGAGGATGAGGAGGAGCAAGGTCAGCGCTTCGGGCTGGTTCAAAATTTCAGCGGGGATGCCGTTGAAGTTTTTCACCGCTTGCAAAAATTCATCGTCGGGCAAGGAGTGGAGCGGCGGATTCGGGTCGGGGAGGTGGGGCGCGGCGTGGGCGGAGAGAAAAAGCCGCTTAGGTTGGGGCAAGCCGACCCGTCGGAGAGAACGGGCGAGTCCAAAGGCGATCAACGCGCCCAGGCTGTGTCCAAAAAAGGCGAAGGGTTTATCCAACGCTGGCGGAATCTCACACAAAAAATTTTCAACCAACGCGTCGATTCGTTTTAACGGCGGCTCGTTGAATCTCGATCCCCTGCCTGGGTAGTGAGCGATGTACGTTTCGATGTTATTCGTTGTCCATTGCGAAAACGCGGCGGGACCTCCGCCCGCGTAGGGAAAAATGAACAGCCGCGTCTTTGCCGACGGGTTTGGCTTTGGGCAAACGAACCAATGATGCGTCATTTCAAAAATTTTCACAATCGTGTGTAGCGGACTGAAGTCCGCAGTCCGATTTATGTTGTTTTTGATTTTTCGAGGAAGCCGCGCGGGATGAAATAATTTAAGTACGCGCTGAACAACGCGTCGTTCACGGGATGACAAACGATGCCGCTGCCGTTGAGCCGCGTGAGCGTGTTGGTGAGGTCGAACTCAGGCATGAAGACTTGCGACTCGTCCACTTCTTCGAGCAACGGCAGATACGGCGCCCACTCGTCGGAGGGCATGTGCGGAATTTGGCTGAACAGCTCCTCGCGCCACGCGTCGAACGAGAGCGTGCGGGCTTCGAGTCCTTGCGAGGCGAGCCAGCCAGCCAAATGTTTGAAGTGAAGCGGCTCGGGGTTGTCGAGGTGATAAACGCCGCCGAAGTTTTTCTCGTCTTTCGAAAGTTGCACGATCGCCGCGCTGACAAAATCCACTGGCACGATGTTGACCATCACATCGAGGCTCGGAACGCTTCCAAGCAAAACGCAGGCGCGGGTCATGCTGGAGATGAGGTTGTCGGTATTCCACGCGCCTGTGACGCTGTGACCTGACACAAGCCCAGGGCGATAGATGGCGCACGGGATGCCGCGCTCGATGGCTTGCATGATCAATTTTTCCGCGACCCATTTGCTTTGGGCGTATCCGCCGAACGGCGCGCCGACTTCATCGAGATTCGAGTCTTCACGATAGACGCGTCCATCGTTGACGCCGCGCGAATACAAAATCGAAAGCGTGGACACGTGATGCACAGGCTTCAACTTGGCTCGGCTGGCGAGGCGCAAAATTTCCTGCGTTCCCAAAACGTTCGCCGCTTTGTGCGCCGCGTACGGGTACACAAAATTCACCATAGCGCCGTTATGGATGATCGTGTCCATTTGATTCGCAAGTTCGTCGAAGGTTTCATCGTTCAAACCGAGGCGCGGCGAGCCGAGATCGCCCAACACAGGCTTGATGCGATGCGCGAGCGATTCATCCCACAGTTGATACGAATTCAAATTGCGATTCAATCGTTGCAAGCCTTGTTCGGCATCATCGGCGCGCAGTAAACAATAAATTTCCGCCGAGGTCATCGTGAGCAAATCTTTCAACAAGAATGCGCCGACGAATCCCGTCGCGCCCGTGAGCAAAATCTTTTTCGGCTCGACATGTTCATAAACAAGATCGCCCGCCGTGATGTCGGCGTCGAGTTGCGCTTCGGCGTTCAACGCCTCCAAACTCAACTGTCCGCGCTGGATAAAATCGCTACGCGTGCGCGTCATCCGCTCGCCGCGCCGAGCGCGCTCAATCGTGATCGCAAGATTCGCCACCGTCGGGTTTTCAAACAAGGCGCGCAGCGGCAAGTCTGCCGCTTGCAAACCATATTTTTCTCGCAACAAAAACACCAGCCGCGTGCCAAGCAATGAATGTCCGCCGAGATCAAAAAAATTATCGTTCACGCCCACTTGCTCGGCGCTCAAACCCAACACCTGCGCGCACACGTCGGCGAGTTCCTCTTCCAACGGCGTGCGCGGCGCGACATATTGCGCGCGCAAATCGGCGCGCGCTTGCGACGGCGCGGGCAACGCCTTGCGATCCACTTTTCCATTCGGCGTGAGCGGCAACGATTCAAGATTCATAAACACGGATGGAATCATGTACTCTGGAAGTTTTGTCCGCAAATAATCTCTAAGATGGACGTGCTCCGCTTCATCCCCAGGGACAGTTGGCACCACGTAGGCAACCAGCGCGGCATCTGACGACCTTTCCTTCCACGCGACAACCACCGCCTGCTTCACCGACGGATGCCCCATCAACGCGACTTCGATCTCGCCCGTCTCGATGCGATAGCCGCGCACTTTAACTTGTTGGTCACTGCGACCAAAGAATTCGATGTTGCCGTCTGAGAGATAGCGGGCGAGGTCGCCTGTTTTGTACAAGCGAATCTCCCTCACCCCTTCACCCCTCTCCCAGCAGGAGAGAGAACTCGGATCGGGAATGAATCTTTCGGAAGTCAACTCGGGGCGATTCAAATAGCCGCGACTGACGCCATCGCCACCGATGTACAGGTCGCCGATGACGCCAACGGGCGCGGGTTGAAGATTCGAATCGAGAATGTAAATCTGTGTGTTGGCGATGGGCTTGCCGATTGGAACGGTATTCGAAATGCCTGCTTGAATTGAATCCACTTTGTAGATCGTTGACCAGATCGTCGTTTCGGTGGGACCGTACACATTCCACAATTGCGCGCCGCGTTGGAGGAGTCTTTCGGCGAGGTCGTTCGTCAACGCTTCGCCGCCGCAGAGGATTTTCAAGTCGGGCTTGCCCGTCCAGCCCGCTTCGAGCAACAATCGCCAACTCGCGGGTGTGGCTTGCATGAACGTGATCTGCGAATCTTCGAGCGATTGCGCCAACAACGCGCCGTCCGCTACGACTTCCGAATTCGCAATGACAACTTTCGCACCGACAGTGAGCGGCAACAGCAATTCGAGAACGGCGATGTCGAACGAAAGCGTCGTCACCGCGAGCAGTGAATCGGAGGCGTTGATTCCCAAATCCTTTTGCATCGAGCAAAGGAAGTTGACCACCGCCCGATGGTGAATCTGCACGCCTTTCGGCTTGCCCGTCGAGCCTGAGGTGTAAATGATGTAAGCGAGGTCATCGGCGGAGGCTTTCATCTTTTTGCCCCGCTTGCCTTTCGCTTCGTCGAGTGCATCTAGGCAGATAACTGTCGCTTTGTTTTCTGGAACTTCCGACAACAAACTTGTGAGAGTCAAAATGATCGAAGCGTTTGAATCTTCGAGCATGAAGGCGAGACGCTCGCTTGGAAACGACGGGTCAAGCGGCAGGTACGCGCCTCCCGCCTTCAACACGCCGAGCAAGCCGACAAGCATCTCAACCGAGCGACTGACGAACAAGCCGACGAGCGTATTTGGCTTGACGCCTTGCGCGACCAAAACTTTCGCCACGTCATCGGCGCGCTTGTTTAATTCCTTGTAAGTAACGTCCCGAAGGTTTTCATCCCGCATCTGAGTTTCGCCATCCAAACCCTTCGACACGCTCAGGGCAGCGCCTTCGGGACGGTGATCGTATTGAACAGCAACGGCATCGGGCGTCTTCTTTGCCTGCGCCTCAAACAATTCGTGAACGCACGCTTCGCGCGGATAATCGGCTTGAGTCTGATTCCACTCGACGAGAATTTTTTGTTTCTCCGATTCATCCAACAGCGAGTAGGTTGAAACGGGTTTGGTTGGGTCGGAGGCAATTTCGTGCAACAACGCGTCGAAATGCTTCAGCATCCGCTGGATGGTTTCGGCGTCGAACAAGTCCACGTTGTATTGAAGCGCGGCGGCGAGACCGTCGTTCAGTTCCGCCATCATCATGGTCATGTCGAATTGCGCGGGTTCGCCGCCCAGCGCGACAGATTCGAGGACGAGTCCGCTCGCTTCCATGCGCGCGCCGTCCAAGCCGAGGGCGAACGGGCTAAGCGCTTGCACGTCGGACTCATGGGCTTTTTGCAGGATGAACATCGTTTCGAACAGCGGCGGACGGCTGGAGTCGCGTTGGATGCCGAGTCGCTTCGCCAACAGCGCGGGCGGATAATCCTGATGCTCGAACGCGCCGAGCGCAGTTTGCTTCACGCGCTGTAAAAGTTCGCTGAAGGACGGGTTACCTGAAAAGTCCGCTTTCAATGCGATGGGGTTGATAAAGTAGCCGACGAGGTTCGACAACTCGGCATGGCTGCGTCCCGCAGTTACAGAGCCGACTAAAAATTCCTCTTGATTGGAATAACGATGTAACAAAGTTTGGAACGCGGCGAGCAGGGTCATGAACAGCGTCGCGCCGTTTTCCTGCGCGAGGGTTTTCAACTGTTCATAAAGTTCGGCATCCATGAAGAGATGTTCCGAGTCGCCGCGATAGGTTTGCATCGGCGAGCGCGGTCGGTCGGTGGGCAAGTTCAACGCGGGGAGTTGAGCGCGGAGTTGCGTTTGCCAGTAATTCCACAATGTTTCGCCGCGTCCGCTTTCGAGCATCGTTGCTTCCCAACGGACGTAATCGGAGTAACGCGCGGGTAACTCGGGCAGTTTGATCAAGCCGCCGTCCTCGGCGGCGAGGACGCCGCCGAGAGCGCGCTTGTTTGCTTCATACAACATCAACAACTCGCGCGCCAACACAGTCATTGACCAGAAGTCCGTGACGATGTGATCCATCGCCAGCAGGAGGATGTGCGAGTCGTCCCGCGTACGGTGGAGTGCGGCTCGGATGACTGGACCAGCCTCAAGGTCGAATGAAGCGTGCGCGTCCCGTGCGAGTTGGTCGCGCAGTGTGTCATCGTCAAGTGTGGATGAATCCGCCAAGCGGAAAATCCCATTCATTGAATCGTGTACACGTTGAATCGGTTCGCCGTTGACCGCGTGGAATGTGCTTCGCAGCGATTCGTGTCGCGCAACGAGTTGATCGAACGCGCTTTGCAAGGCGGGGATGTTCAACTCGCCGCGTATGCGGAGCGCGCCCGCGACGTTGAACGAAAGTTCGTCGGGCATGAGTTGATGCAAAAACCAGAGCGCCTGCTGACCCACCGAAAGCGGACTCTCGCTGGGCGCGTTTTGCACGACGACGAATTGCGCTTCATCATCCGTTTTGGCTGATTTCAAATTCGTCAGCGCTTCCGCCGCGAGGGAGGCGATGGTCGGTCCTTGCAAAAGACTCGCCACCGAAATTTGCGCGCTGAGATTTTTCTCCAGCGAATTTTTCAACTCCATCGCCATGAGCGAATCGAGTCCGAGCGTGTCGAGCGGAGTGTCGAGGCTGAGGCGCGTCGCATCCATGCCGAGGATGCGCGCGGTTTGTTGTCGGATTAATTCTTGGATGTCACTCTGAGCGAGCGCCGCGCTGAGCGGAGCCGAAGCGTGCGAGCGAAGAGTCTCGGATGTTTGCGGCTTCTGCCTGCCATTCTTTCGCTCAACAACTTTTTCTTCTTTTGCTTTTCCATTCGAACGCGGCGAGACCGTGTTTACTTGTTTACGTGTATCCTTGTCTACTTGTTTCCTTGTTTCCTTGTTTACATCCACATCCAGCCAATACCGCTGACGATCAAATGGATAATTCGGTAACGCGACTTTCTTGCGGGAGTAGCCGTGATCGAATCCGTTCCAATCCACATCAGCGCCTTGGATATAGAGTTTGGCGAGGCTGTCAAGAATCGTTTGCCATTCGTCTTGATTTTGTCTCAGCGACGGCAGCCACGCGGACTTTGATTCGGGCAGACAGCGTTTGCCCATACCCAACAACACAGGCGCGGGACCGATTTCGATGAACACGTCGATTCCTAAATTCGCAAGTGACTGCATCCCTGCGGAGAATTTCACTTCATTGCGGATGTGGTCGCGCCAATATTTGGCGTCAAGGTGAGAAGCGACTCCTCCTGTGACGTTTGAGATGAGGAGAATTTGAGAATTAGAGAATTGGGTGTGGCTGGCAAAAGATTCAAATTCATCCAGAATCGAATCCATCAGCGGAGAGTGGAAGGCGTGAGAAACTGTCAACGGCTTGGAGGTGATGCCAAGTTTGGTCAGTTCATCCACAACCGATTGAATTGCCGATTTTTCGCCAGAGATGACGGTGTTGTCGGGTCCGTTCGAGGCGGCGATGGAGACTTGATCCGCAAACGGTTTGAGCGCGTCCGCAATTTTGCTGGCATCGGCAAAGACCGCGACCATCGTTCCATTGTCGGGCAAGCCTCCCATTAGGCGCGCGCGCTCGGCGATGAGGCGAAGTCCATCTTCGAGGGTGAACGCGCCTGCAACGCACGCCGCGACGTATTCGCCGACGCTGTGTCCCATCACCGCGAGAGGTTTGATTCCCCACGAGAGCCACATCTGCGCGAGGGCATATTCAAAAGCAAACAGCGCGGGTTGGGTGTAAGTGGTTTGGTTGATGGTCGAATCGTTTTTGTCGGCGAAGATGATTTCGAGGAGTGAGCGACCCAAAATTGGATCGAGAATTGTCGCGCATTGATTCAGCACGGCGCGGAAGACGGGTTGAGTCTCGTAAAGTTGTTTTCCCATTCCTGCGTATTGCGAACCTTGACCCGTAAAGAGGAAGGCGATCTTGGGTTGCGCGCTTGGTTTTGCATAGCCCGTGATCACATAGCCATCTCGTGGGGCGGGATGATATCCCGCCGAATCAGTAGCAAGCGGGATGCCATCCCGCTCCACGATGGTTGAAAGGAAATCGTCCAATCCTTTGAGCAATTCATCTTTGGCGCTGGCTTGAATGGCGAGACGATGTTCGAAGTGGGAGCGGGTTGTGTTGGATGTGAATGTAATATCTCGTACTTCGTACTGCGTATTTCGTAATTGGTTGCTGAGCGATTGAGATAGGTCACGAAGGGATGATTCGTTTTTAGCGGAGAGGGTCAGCAGGTAGCGAGGGCGTTCGAGTTCATTGTCACTCTGAGGGAGCGATTGTCCCGACCGAAGAGTCTCGCTTGTTTGGGGTAGAGACCCTTCGTGGCGCGGGATGCCACTCAGGGTGACATGGGGCGCATCGGATAGGACAATATGCGCATTGGTGCCGCCGAAGCCGAAGGAACTGACGCCAGCGAAGCGCGGCTGGTCACGTCGCTTCCAGGGGCGGAGGTACGTTCCGATTTCGATTCGTGAGCCATCAAGAGAAAGATATGGGTTGATTTCTTTTAAATGAAGGTGCGGAGGAACCGCTTCGTTTTGCATCGCAAGGACGACTTTGATCAAGCCTGCGATCCCAGCCGCCGATTCAAGATGACCGATGTTCGTTTTCACCGAGCCGACGATGACACGTTGGTTCGAGTCGCCGTTCAACACGGCGTTCAACGACGCCATCTCGATCGGGTCGCCGAGCGGAGTTCCCGTCCCGTGCGCTTCGATGTAACTGATTTGACTTGGCGTCACGCCCGCTTGATTCAACGCAGTGCGAATCACATCTTGTTGAGCGAGTCCATTCGGCGCGGTGAGTCCGTTACTGCGACCGTCTTGATTCACCGCCGAGCCGCGTATCAACGCAAGGATGTTGTCGCCATCGCGCGTCGCATCGGACAAACGCTTGAGGACAACAACGCCGCATCCTTCGCCGCGCACATAGCCGTCGGCATTTGCATCGAATGTTTTGCAATGACCATCGGGCGCGAGCATCCGCGCTTGCGAAAAAGTGATGGTCAATTCGGGCGTCAGGATTAAGTTCACGCCTCCCGCCAAAGCGACGTCCGATTCGCCGCTTCGCAGACTCTGACACGCCAGATGCACCGACACCAACGACGACGAACACGCCGTGTCCACTGCCATGCTCGGTCCGCGCAGATCGAAGACATACGAGAGTCGATTCGCCGCGATGCTGTGCGCGTTGCCTGTCCCCGCGTACGCGTCGATCATTTCGTGATCGTCGAATTGCAGGCGCGAGTAATCGTAACTGCTGATGCCGACGAACACGCCCGTGCGCGTGCCCGCGAGCGAGGTCGGGGGGATGAACGCGTTCTCTAGCGCCTCCCAGCTGACCTCCAGTAAGAGGCGTTGTTGAGGGTCCATGCGCGCGGCTTCACGAGGCGAAATCCCAAAGAAGGCGGGATCGAACAAGTCCACGTTGTCGAGGAACGCGCCAAAACGCGTCGTGACTTTGCCTGCGGCTGGTTCGTCGGCGTGGAATTGATCCACGTCCCAACGGTCGGTCGGGACTTCAGTGACCGCGTCCACGCCGTTGCGGAGGAGTTCCCAAAATGCCTGCGGACTGTCCGCCTGCGGGAAGCGACAACTCAAACCGACGATGGCGATGGGCTCGTTGACGATGCTGAACGTCGGTTGAGGAGTTGAAATTTTTGCGGGCTGTGAATCGTTCGCCAAAAAATTCGATAACGATTCGATCGTCGGGTAATCCCAGGCGAGGGTGGGCGAAAGTTTGCGACTGAGGAACGATTCGAGATCGCCTGTGAGACTCACGGCTTGCACTGAGCCGAGTCCGTAATAGGTGAACGGCTGGCGCGGGTCAATCGCGGACGCGTCCATTTCGAGGATGGAGGCGACGCGCGCGAGGAGGAAGGATTGGATGGCGTCAGCCCTCATCCCCAGCCCTTCTCCCGAGGGGAGAAGGGAGTCGTTCCCCTCTCCCTTTGGGAGAGGGGTTAGGGGTGAGGGTAAATTTTTCCTCCACTCACCTACAATTTCTAATTCATTTTCTAAAAATGCCGCCTTCGTTGTGCGGCGTTGGATCTTTCCGCTGGAGGTTTTGGGGATGCTCATCGGCTTGACAAGCGCGATGGCGAAGACTTGCAGGTCGTGCTTCTCTGCAACGGCTTGGCGAATCGCAGAGGCGACTTCGTTCACATCGGCTTGCCGTCCCTGCCGAGTCACTTCTTGAACAATGACGAGTTGTTCTTTGCCGTTTTCTGTCACCGAGAACGCCGCGCCTGCGCTCGTTTGCAACGCGGAGTGACTCGTTTCCACAGTCAATTCAATATCTTGCGGATAATGATTGCTTCCGTGGATGATGATCAAATCTTTCAAGCGTCCCGTGATGAACAGTTCGCCGTTTTGCAAAAAGCCGAGATCGCCCGTCCGCATGAAGGGACCGTCGTTCGTGTCGGCTGTGTGCGCGCCGAATGTGTAACGCGTTTCATCTTCGAGTCCCCAGTAACCCTTCGCCACGCTGGGACCTGCAACCCAAATTTCGCCGACTTCGTTTTCAGCGCATTGTTTCAATGTGGCTGGATTGACAATCACGATTCTTTGGTCGACGATGGATTTGCCGCAGTTGACCATCGTCAACGCGTTTGCATCGTCGGGCGAAGCGGTCGCAACTTGGTCGCGCTCAAGCGCTTTGCGATCAACCGTCAACGTGCGCGGCTCGGCGGGACCGTCGCCTCCCGAAACGATGAGCGTGCTTTCCGCCATGCCAAAGCAGGGATAGAAAGAAGACTTCCGAAAGCCGACCAGCCCGAAGGTCCGCGCGAACCGTTCGAGCGTCTCAGGGCGAATCGGTTCGGCGCCGCAGAAGGCGAGTTTCCACGCGCTCAAGTCCAGCGTTTCGAGTTGTTCGGGCGCGATCTTGTCCACGCACAAGTCATAAGCAAAATTCGGCGCGCCGCTCGTCGTCGCTTTGTATTTGCTGATGGCGTCGAGCCAGCGAAACGGCTTTTGCAAAAACGACACGGGCGACATTAACGTGGATGCCACGCTCATAAACATCGGTTCGAGGATGCCGCCGATCAAGCCCATATCGTGATAACTCGGCAGCCAAAACACGCCAGTGTCGGTCACGTCCAATTGAAAGCCGTGGCGGATGGCTTTGAGGTTGTGCATGAGGTTGCCATGCGTGAGCATGACTCCCTTCGGTTGACTCGTGGAGCCAGACGTGTATTGGAGGAAAGCGAGCGTGTCCGCGTTGATGTTTGGATCGCGCCACTCCGCTTCCAACGACGGGGAAACCTGCTCGGTGTTTAACCAGCTTAACGCGTGCAGGTCGGGCGACTGCTCGAAGCGCTGTTCGATGTTATGCAGAATGGTGGAAGTGGTGAGCGCAAACTTCGCCTGCGAATCCGCAACGATGGCTTGGATGCGCGGGACAGGTCGGTTCAGACGCGGAGGGTACGCGGGGACCGCCACCGCGCCAGCATACAAACATCCGAAAAAAGAAGCGATGTAATCGAGTCCAGCGGGGTAAAGGAGCAGGACGCGTTCGCCGCGCGCGTGATGACTATCCAACCACGCGCCGATGGCGCGGGCGCGGCGGTCCAGTTCACCGTACGTGGTTGTGAGGATATCCGCTTCGTTGTCTTGCAAAT